>ERZ808044.13-NODE-13-length-260016-cov-16.005709_pt1 | contig 260016 bp, 210 predicted proteins | sample MGYA00380195_ERZ808044 | MGnify/ENA primary metagenome ERZ808044 (study PRJEB31490, sample SAMN06133423) | mouse gut metagenome | isolation source: Z7_2 | host: mice | place: China: Chengdu | collected 2015-05 ...
CCTCAAAAGCATTTCGTAAAATAGGGAATTCCACGAAAAAAAGAGTCGGCCCAGCGTCCAACTCTTTTCGTTTTATTGTATTCACTTTATAGTATTCTTTTTCTATATCTACTCAATCTTACTTTGAAAGACAGAATGGCATAATTATAAGGAGCCTCGCGGAATGGCTACTCTGTTAAATTTTGTTCTAAATTTTTCACCTACCTCCTGATCATACGATAACTACCCATACAGCATCTCCACTGCATCTCTGTCGCAAATTCTAATAGATTTACGGCTCACCTCAATTAGCCCGTCTTTTTGCATCTTCATCAGTTCCCGGGACAGCGACGGCCTTGCCACCCCGAGGAAATCAGCCAGTTGTTCCCTGTTCATATGAAGCTCCACCACCGAATTTTCATCCATGGAATCGATCAACCAGATGGCAATCCGCTCCCTCAATGACGAAGTGCTTACTATATGAAGCTTTCTGGTAATCTGAAAATTATTTTCCGACATAATTTCCAGCATGTTTTGTGTCAACTGCTTATGATGGTCACAGGCATTGGAACAAAAATGATAAAAAAAATCCCATGGCATTTCAAGCACTGTCACGTCTGTGATTGCAACTGCATCATACCAGTAATGCTTTTTGTCCCCAAATAAAAAAATTTCTCCGAATACATTTCCTGCCTCCACCAGATACAGCACATCCCTTTTTCCGGAGGTAAAGTCCTTGCAAATCTGCACCTGCCCCTTCAGCAAGAGAAATAATCTTGAGGGTATACCTCCCTGCTCAAAAATATAGGTGCCGGAGGGATATTCCTTTTCTCTGGATTTGGAACATTTTAAAATCCGCTGCGTCTCTTTATCTGTAATCATTTGAAATAGCTTTGACGATTCAAGATTTTCCATATTGAAACTATTGCCTTCCTCTCAAATTTCCTTTATTTTTCACCGGTAAAAGACCATCTTTTCCCTGGCCTCTTTAAGCCTTTCATAAAACTGCCCGTAGAAATCCGCTTCCATACCTTCATCAGAAACAACATCATAACCCCTGACAAAAAACTGTTCCAGCAAATACATGTTGATCCTTTTAATAATCTCATCACTTTCTGTATGCCTGATTATTTCCTGCACATCCTTCAAAAAATAATGCCATTCCTTTATGTACACTTCATAACTTTCAAGGCGGGGGAGCCCCAGCCATTTTTTCAGCTTCACCTTAGTCTTTCCCTGATAAGGGCACTCGTGAATCTGCAAAAAGTATTTAAAGGTTCCCTCCTCATAGATTCTTCCAAGAGGAAACATCCTGCAAAACCCCGGACGGAAATCATGGACGCTGCACCTTCCCTTTTCATTCAGGAAACCGCAACAGTCCCTTTCCTGCATTTTCAGGTTTGGCAAAATGATGCCATCCACCACATTCAGTTCTATCTTGTCTTTCATAAGTTCCTCAAAAGTGACAGAAAGTCCCTTTTCCAGACTGTAAATGTCATACGGATCCAGAATAATGGAATTTCCCATCCCCTGACAACACAATGAGCAGCCTGCGCAGTCACTGCAGCCTGTCTTCACCATATCATTTGAAGAATAAAGCTTTCCATCTGATATCTGTTTTAAATCAATCTCCCTCTCCATATATTCCCCTGCCATAATTGTCTCTGTTTCTACCGTACTTCTTTCCTAAATTATACCTCAATCCCAGGCGGGTGAAAATGAAAATTTCAGGGACGCTTAAAAACAAACGCCGTCACGCTCCGCGAGTCGGCTTATTGTAACAAACGCCGTCACGCTCCGCGAGTCGGCTTATTGTAACAAACGCCGTCACGCTCCGCGAGCCAGCTTATTGTAAGCAAATGAGGACACCGTTTAAAGTGTCCTCATTCTCTCTTCTTTTTCTCTCTTTCGTTGCAGATACACAATACGCTGAATACTCTTTTCGGAAAGAAAATACTTTTTGGCCAATCCTGTCATAGAGACTCCCTGCAGATAATCTGCATATATAAGTGCATTTCTCTCTTCAAGCTCATTTTTAATGTTTGTATTTTCTCCCCATTTTCTTCTTCCCGTTTCCTTGCGGGGGATGTAAAGGTAATCACCGTCCACATATTGTTGTATCAACTCTATTAATTCTTCCGGCAGAATTTCCTGCGCACTTCTATAGCTCATTGTTGCCCTCCTGTTTTACCGCTTTTCAGTTCATTCAGGATCAGCAAAGGCTATAGCAATATTGATTTACTTATCTTTCATTGCAAAGCCTTCGCTATGCAACATAATTGGGGTCACCCATAATCATTTTCTCCTTTCTCTTAAACCCTCTCCAAATCCAGCATATATTTCTTTGCCTCAAGGCCGCAGGCAAAGCCCGTCAGAGACCCGTCAGCGCCCACCACCCGATGGCAGGGAATAAAAATCATAATCGGATTTTTATTATTTGCACCCCCTACGGCTCTAGCCGCCCTGGGATTTCCAACCTGCGCTGCAATCTCGCCATAGCTTCTGGTTTCCCCGTAGGGAATGCTGCGAAGCGCTTCCCACACCTTTTTCTGGAACTCTGTTCCCTGGGGCGATAAGGGCAGCGTAAATTCCTTCCTCTTCCCCTGGAAATATTCCATAAGCTCTGTTCCTGCCCTTTTGAGAAGTTCGGTCTGCGGTTCATCCACAAAACCCATGGAAGGATTGTCCGCTTCTGTTTTCGCTTCATTTCTCCCTGCATGATACTGCTTCCGATACTCCCTGTCAAGGTACAGGTCAGTAACCGCTTCCCCGTCTTCCCCTATGCAGATCATACCTATGGGTGTCCGGACATAACATTTGTGTTTCATCCTCCGTCTCCTTATAAATTCTATGAATTTTTCCTCTGCATCATAAACTCTCTGACTCGCTTCGTCTCTTCCCTGTCAAAAAAATATCCCAGCTTTTCGGCCACATATTCCGCGTTTTCCGCGAAATAATCGTACATCAGAAACAGCTTTTGCCAGATATCCTCATATTCCCCACCCGGTAAGATTCCATGAAACCGCTTCATCTCTCCCTCTGTGAGAAAACGTTTTAAATATTTGCTGTGACTGCCCGTGGTCACCTGAAAGTCATGATCTATCCCTATTTTCCAGTTCAACATTTTCATAAACATATCCATCACAGGAATGTCATAGGCATGTTTCGCATAATAAATCTCCTGACGGCATAACCCCTTGGTGATATAAAGGGAAACCCATCGGAACTCATTGCAGGTCAGCGCGTATTCCTTTTCATCCGGCTTTTTTATATAAAAAACCTCCTCACTGTTTATCGGTACTAATTCTCTGAAGCCATCCTTATTCAACAGAACGATCCTGGGATCCCTGTTTTCCGTTTCTCTGGCAATATTCCTGGTATCCACCAGTGTCAAATCAATCCTGTTTCCGTCCTGAAACTGAATCAGCCATGCAAAATTCTCATGTCCTTCATAGTCATAAGGATGGTCATACCAATCATCAGGGCACTGCATGATCAGAATTTCGCCAAAGCACTCCACCCAGTTTCTGTCCGCAGTAAACTCTCTGATATCGCGCACATAATAACAAATGTCAAAGTCGCTGTATTTATCATGAACCGCATTTTCATTTGCCAAGGACCCTTCCATGGTCACGGCCCTGATCCTCTCATCCTTCCGGGCTTTTTCCAAAATCAGATTAAGCATTTCATCGTAGGTTCTTTTCATGATTCCTCCCTTCTCATGCTTTCCAATATAGATCCACTTTTTTTCGGGCTGATTCCTCATTTTCTCCACATATTTCCATCACTTCCTGCACGGCCTGAGCCTTTCGAGCTTCCGCCCTGGCCTCCGCGGTATTGCGCCGTTCTGCCTGTATATCCATCTTTTCTATGTTCTCAAACAAATATCCCATCCTGCGCTCCCTTACCCTGCTCACACATTCCTGCATTTCTTCCTCCGTAGCGCCAATCTTTACGCACAGACTCTCCATCACCGATACGATTATATCCAGAATGGCCTCTGGCGTATCTCTCACCATGTCATTGAGCTTTTCCTGCGGCAGTTTCAAAAAATTGCGCGTAGAGAATCGGATTTCCCAATACTTTCTTACTGCTGACATCACGTTTTAAGTTTGCTCCCTGTCTTTTTTCTTCCTTCATTCACTTCCTCCTGTCAGTAAATACTTGCCAGACAGGAAAAAAGTCTTTTCGCCTGCCTGCATTTTCTTAATAGATTGCTTTGAATTAGTGGCGAAAAGCCAGAACTCAAGATTTTCATTTCAGATGCTTTAGAAATGTGTCACTCATCTATATGTTTTGTTAGTGATATATTTACTATAGCATTTCTCGTTGTCTCCCGCAAGTGGTTTTAAAGCGAAAAGAAGCCATTGTGAACTATTAAGCCCAGGACTTTGCACCTGCTGCAAAGTCCGTAAGAATATGTAAATTGAGCCAAGAGAGAATCTGCCCCTCGCCGTAGGCGACTTATAAATGGGCAGATTCCGTAACTATGAAGCCGAAGGCTGAATAGTTACCCATTGTGGGACTTTTCGCCTGCTACTGATTCAAGATTTCTTCTTCACCCCTACCTCCCTCCTAGTCCATCATCCACTTTCAAAACAACGGATACCGGGCTTCGCCAGGCATCCTTATGTTAATAAAAGAGACTGTATAGAAAGTCAGCCTTTCTAACAGTCTCCATACTTTATATGTTTTCTCCCGCTTTCCCTGACAGAAACACAGATCAACCTCTCCGCAATGTTCCTGCGATACTGTTCATTATGTCAAATTAAGCCCATCTCTGCCGCTTTTTTCTTCCATGTCCCGGCAATCAGTTCATGGCCTGCCGCCGTAGGATGAACACCGTCTCCGCTCCAATGACATGCCGGAGCGCTTTCCTGAGCCTTATCAAAAGCTTTCTGCAAATCCACATATCCCAGCCCAAACTCATCTGCCAGCTTTGCGGTAATATCCCTGCGGGCTTTCACCTCGCTGCTGAATACTTCCCAGTCTTCCTCTGTTGCGGGCCCGGGAATCACATAAGCTCCCATCAAAATCACCTTGATGTCCGGCAGGGTTTCAAGCGTTTCCTTCAGAAGCAACCGGTAAACCTGCTCAAAGATTTCCGCCCGCACACCGTTTCGACTCCCCAGCTCATGCCACACATCATTGACTCCGATCAGAATAGTAAGCACATCTGGCTCCAAATTCAGACAGTCCTTTTTCCATCTTGCCAGAAGATCTACCACCCGGTTGCCACTGATACCGCAGTTAAACACCTCACAGTCCTTCCGTTCAAAGGTTAGCTCCGCCTCCAAAAGACGGGGATAGCCACTTCCTGTGGCCTGTGGATTTTCATAATCCTCCCGTCCCGCATCCGTAATAGAATCTCCCTGAAATAAAAAACGCATTTGTTTTCTTTCCTTTCTCGTATATAATTTCTATCAATAAGAAGACCCTGATTTTTCCGGCAACTTTTGTATTACACTTTTCCTATTCCGCCCTGCTCCACACTTGCATCTCATTCTCGCCTCGGTTCGCCCACATATAATAAGGAATATATTTCAGCATAACCCTCTCCTGCTCCGGTTTCTTCCATTCCCGGTAAAGGCTGCTGCCTAAGTCTTCCTTCTGCCGAAATCCCGGCATGGTGATCATCTTAGCCTCTGCCCCGCAGATATTCCCATCCGACACCTGCGCCATTCCTTCCGTATCCACAGACAGAAGATGCAGATTCTTTCCGTTATCGGCCTCCTCCAGACAGTAGACCACAGGCCCGCGCATAATGGCAGCTTTTCCCACATCCTCGCGCACCGCGCTGTTTGCTGCCAGGAGACGAACCTCCATGGGGAAGGACAGTTCAAGCACATCCTCCTCTCCCCATTCCTTTTTTACATAGAGATAGCCCTTCTTTTCCTCCTGCTCTTCTTCTGAACATCCGATGATCTGATAATCCCTGCACCAGTCCGGAATTCGCAGGGCCAGCTTAAGCCCCGTATCCTTTGCCTTCACTCTGATCCGAACCTTTCCCTCCCAGGGGAACTCAGAGTCAATACTGATTGTTGCTTTCTTCTCTTCCTTATCACAGGAAAAATTCTTCGTCAAATCTGCGCCCATATACAAGTGTACAAATAAGGTATCTTCATTCTCCGAGAAAGCATAGGTTCCCACAGAACTGATCAGCCTCGCCAGATTGGGCGGGCAGCAGGCGCAGCCAAACCACTTCTGTCTCACCGCCTTTACATGGAACTTCCGCTCATCCTTTTGGCAGGCCTGCGGGTTTACCGACAGGGGATTTACATAAAAGAAGCTTTTTCCATCCAAAGCCATGCCGCTTAATATCCCATTATACAGCGCCCTCTCCATCACATTGGCATATTCCGCCTCCGGGGCAATCTCCAACATCCTTCTTGCAAAAAAGGCAAGGCCGATGGAAGCGCAGGTTTCCGCATAGGCTGTGTCGTCCGGCAAATCGTAGGGAAAAGAAAACGCCTCACCGATATGCGTTCCCCCAATGCCTGCCGTCACATACATTTTTTCATTTACAATACTCTCCCAAAGCCTGCGGCAGGCCGCATACAGGCTTTCGTCCTTCATAAGGCGGGCAATATCCGCCATGCCGGAATAGAGATAAACCGCACGTACCGCATGGCCTACCGCTTCCGTCTGTTGCCTTACCGGGAGATGCGCCTGATGGTATTGATATTTCATCTGCTTCTCGTGCTCGTCCTCATGCCCATGTTCATGCTCCTCCTGTCCAAAATAGCAGGGCTGCTTCCCCCGCTCATCAATAAAGAAGCGGCCAAGCTGCAGATATCTGTCTTCCCCTGTCACCTCGTAAAGGCGTACCAGCGCCATCTCTGCAATCTCGTGTCCCGGATAGCCCTTACATTTTCCTTCCTCCGGGCCGAAATATCCGTCAATGTAATCGGCAAACCTTCTGGCAGCGTTTAACAGCCTGTCCTTTCCGGTGGCTTCATAATAAGCCACCGCCCCCTCCACCAGATGTCCGAAGCAATACAGCTCATGATTGTCTCGAAGGTTGGTAAAGGTCTTATCCCTTCCATTAATAATGTAATACGTATCCAGATAGCCATCCTCCTGCTGGGCAGCGCACACTAGCTCAATGGCTTCATCCGCCGTTTTTTCCAGTTCCGGGTCCGGATGCTGTGCCAGCGAATATCCTACCGCTTCAATCCACTTGGAAAAATCGCTGTCCTGGAACACAAATCCGTAAAACTTATCCTCTAAATGCTCCGGATCCTCCGGCAAAGATTCAAACCCCCGGAAGGTATACTTCGGTTCCTGAAATTCCTTCCCCTGTTCCCTTCTCTGATGATTCAATTTGCCCGCAATCCTGAAGTTTCTCATACAAAAGCTAGGGGCGGCGCCCTCCACCCGGTCATTCAAGGCATTCCACTGATAGGGAAGCACCTCCCTGCGCACCAGCTCCATCTCATTTTTCCAAAAGGTGTCCTTTATCTGCATATTCCGCAGAGATAAAGGGGTATTAAAATTTGAAATATTCAGATTTTTTTCTTCCATTTGATATTCCCATCCCTGTCATAATCACAAAAAACAAGTGTTACTTATTTTGTCACTCTGTATACCTTCACACCATGGGCAGGAACTCTGCTTCGGATCATTCCATTTACCGCGGTACTTTCTTCCTTATCCCAGAGCTCTGTCAGGCTTAGTTTCTCGGTTGCAATGCCTTCTCCCAGTTCTTCCACAGAAACAGAAAGCTCCGCTTCCTCCTCGCCCAGATTAAACAATGCAACTCTCAAGATTCCTGTAACCTCGTCTTTATTTTTCCATACTGCCATCTGCTCTGTCCGCATCACCTGAGTTCCCCGGCTGCTATCCTCCAGCATTTCCAGGACTTCGCGGTTCGTCAAAAGGGAGATCGTCCATTCATCCATGCCGGAAAGCTTCGCTCCAATCATCAAAGGCGAGCGGAACATACACCACAAAGTCATCATGGTCTTTTGCTCTTCTTTGGTAAAATTCGTTGTTCTCTCCGCCAAAAAGCCCTGTCCGACCTTACCCAAAGGCAGCATGTCGCAGTCTGGATAACATCCGTTTTTCACATGATCCTGCCACAGTTCACAGCGGGCAAACATGGCCTTTAAAAGGCTCCACTCATCCCAGAAGTCATCCGTAATCCGCCACATATTGGCGTACTTGCAGTATTCCCATGCCCGGTCAATGTGGGCTGGTCCGGGTGATAAGCTGAGCACAATGGGTCTGCCGCACTTTTCAATTGCCCGATGGAGCATCCTTGTCTCCTCCCAGCCTGAAAAAGGCACAGGGCCGGCGGTTGTCTGCACATTCCGATACAAAAAGCTGTCACAGATATCGTCGCATTTGATAAAGTCTACTCCCCACTGCGCATAAAGCTTTAACAGAGAATCATAATACGCCTGTCCTGCTGCCGTGGGCCTTACCCCATACATATCAGAATTCCACCCACAGATAGAGGAAGGATCCGCTACCCTGTCCGCCGTCTCATCAAAATCTAGAATGGGCAGATGTCTCTCCGCAGCCCTGCGGGGAATCCCTCTCATAATATGAATACCGAATTTAAGCCCCAGGCCATGGACATAATCCGCCAGCGGCCCAAAGCCTTTTCCCCCCGCCGAAGAAGGGAAACGCCCAGGTGATGGCAAAAAACGTCCCCATTCATCCATTTCCATATCCCCAAAAGGAATATACTGGAATTCCCCGCGCTTTGTTCCTGCATCGTTGGCGTACCACTGAATGTCCACCACCACATACTCCCAGCCAAACTCCTTCAAATGCTTTGCCATAAAATCCGCATTTTCCTTTACCTGGGCTTCTGTCACCGTAGTATCATAATAATCGTAGCTGTTCCACCCCATAGGCGGCCTTTTGGTAAAACTGTTCTTATCCATTTCTACTCCTCCACTGTTATTTTAAGGCAAATTGGTGTCTGTCCTGTCAGAACCGTGCTTCTTTCATCCGGCTGCTGCATTCCCACATAAACGGCATATTCACCCTTTTCCAGTATACACTCCGCTTCTTCATTGTAAAGGGTAAATGCTTGACCTTTTAAGGTGATTTCCACCTGCTTTTCTTCTCCGGGCTGTAAATACACTTTCTTAAGACCTTTGAGCTGAGCGTTAGGCGTCCCCTCCCGAAGGGCTTTTACATAGACCTGAATGGTCTCTCCTCCTGGCATAACACCCGTATTTTTAATAGAAGCGCGAATTGTCACCTCACCATCTGCTGTGATTTTCTCTGAATCTGCTTCCACCCCATCCATCTCAAAGGAGGTATAGGATAATCCGAACCCAAAGGGATAGAGCGCCTGCTGCCGCATATAGCGGTAGGTTCTGTCCTTCATGGCATAGTCTGTAAACTCTGGCAGTTCCTCCGTAGTGCGGTAAAAAGTCACCGGCAGCTTTCCTTCCGGGCTGTAAGCGCCAAAGATCAGATCAGCCACGGCTCTCCCGCCTGCCGCCCCAGGATACCAAGCCTGTATGATGGCCGGAATATGGGAATCCTCCCAGTTAAGCGCCATAGCCGAACCTGTCATGGAAACCAGAATCACCGGCTTGCCGCTCTCATATGCCGCGTGCAGAATCTCTGGCTGCAGTCCGGGGAATTTCAGATCCAGCTTATCTCCGCTGGCAAATTCGTTCCCGGCATCCCCCTCTTCCCCTTCAATAGAAGCGTCCAGACCGAGTACTACCACCACCACGTCGCTGACGCTGCATACAGCCTTTACCTCCGAGAGCCTGTCGTTTGCCTGGGCCAGGCCGCTTGTCCTGTCCCGATACAGATCGCAGCCCTCTGAATAGTAAACCCGTGCCCGATCTCCTACATAGTCCTCGATTCCCTCCAGAACTGTCACATACCGGGAAGCGGTTCCTTCATAGTTCCCCACCAGGGCCTTGCGGGAATCCGCATTAGGGCCAATCACCCCGATGGATTTGATCTTTGTCAGATCCAGGGGAAGCAGATTGTCTTCGTTTTTCAGAAGCACAAGGCTCTTTCTTGCAATCTCCAGATTCAGGCTTTTATTTTCCGGCGTATCCACCTGCTCATATCCAATGGCATCAAAGGCCACGCTCCCCTCCTCCTCAAACAGGCCCAGCTTCATCCTGCATTCCATGAGATTAGTCACCGCCTCGTCCAGACGTTCTTCCTCCACGTAACCGCCCTTCACGGCATCCCGCAGATAAGGGAACATGCATCCGCAGTTAACATCACATCCGTTATTCATAGCCAAAGCTGCCGACTCAAGGGGGGTTTTGGTAACCTTATGATTTTCGTGGAAATCTTTAACTGCCCAGCAGTCGCTGACTACATGGCCTTCAAATCCCCATTCCTTACGCAGAATATCCTGGAGCAATGTTTTACTTCCGCAGCAGGGCTCTCCATTCGTACGGTTGTAGGCTCCCATCACAGCCTCCACTCCGGCTTCCTGCACGCAGGCCTTAAAGGCAGGCAGATAGGTTTCATACAAATCCTGCCGGGAAACACAGGCATCAAAGCAGTGGCGCAGCTTTTCCGGGCCGGAATGCACGGCAAAATGCTTGGCACAGGCAGCCGCTTTCATAAAGCCATCCTTTTCCTCCTGCAGCCCCTTTACAAAACGAACCCCCAGCCTTCCGCTCAGATAAGGATCCTCCCCATAGGTCTCCTGTCCCCGGCCCCAGCGGGGATCCCGGAAGATATTCACATTGGGGGACCAGAAGGTCAGCCCCTTATAAATATCCCTGTCCTCTTCCTTTTTCTGCATATTGTACTTGGCCCTGGCTTCCGTGGCGATCACTTCCGCCATTTTCCCCACCAGCTCCTCATCAAAGGTGGCCGCCACGCCGATTGCCTGGGGAAACACGGTGGCTGTTCCTGCCCTTGCCACGCCGTGCAGCGCTTCATTCCACCAGTTATAGGCCGGAATCCCCAGCCGCTCTATGGCCGGGGCATTATACAGAGTCTGGCTTACCTTTTCCTCCAATGTCATCTGCGCCACCAATGCGGCAGCGCGCTCACGAAACTTGCCCATTTCAATTCCTCTCTTTCCGCAGCAGACTGCAAAAATATGTTTCTCAACAAAAACGATTTACCAAAATCATACCATAATCTGATAGGATTGCAAACAACGAATGTCAGGCTTTGTCAGATATTCGTTGTTGAATTTTATGGTTATATGATTTACACTAATATTAATCTGGTTCGATAAATCTTTGAGAGAAGGGGGAATCTGCATGGAGGAACCGAAAATGACAGAAAAAGAACAGGCAACCATATTGATGGACAAGTTTATTGACCTGCAAAGAATCAAGGCCGCCCAGGACAGGGATAAGGAGATCCTTTATCAGCTTAAGACCACAAAGGCCAAACTGGAAGCTTTGGGAATTGTAACAGAGGATCTGACGATCGACTGAATGTCTGTCCGTATATCCTACTCCCCCATCAGAGCGTGTGTCCACCGGGCACACATCTTAAAAAACTCAGGACGATTCTTTCTGCCCTGAATTTTTTACAAAAAACAAAGGCTCTATTCAGGAAATATTCCCGAACACAGCCTCCGCTCTCATTGATGATCTGATCCTCTTTAATTAAACACTACCGGCTTATCCAAAAACTCCGTCTTAATCACAATATACGGATAAGATGGGGTATCCTTCTTCGCCACAGCATCTCCCGGCTCAGGACCAAGAAGCGTTGTGTCCACATAAATGGCATTTTCTGTCAGATACAGGGCATTCACTGTAATGCTGTAACCGCCGCTCACCTGCTCCCCATAGCCGATGCAAATATACAAAAAGCCGTTATCCTGATAGGTAACCTTAAAGGTATTCCCCTTTTTCTCCTCTATGACATTCTTGAGCTCTTCAGGGATATTTTCATCCGCCAGCACCGTAAACTCCAAATCCTTTATTTTCTCCATCGTATCCTTCTTTTTGGCACCGCAGCCCGTAAAAGTACATAACAGTATGGCAATGAAAAAACATATTCCCCATTTTGACAGTTTTTTACGGCCATTTCTCATATGATCACCTGCCGATAAACATCCATTCTTTTTTTAAGTTTATGAGCAGATACGCAAAAGAATACCACCAGAGAGCAAAAGCGTCCATGACCGGACGCTTTTACTTTTATAAAGCCTATATGGCGCTATTACAAAATTCTATCCTGACCATTTACTGTGTGCTCTTTCCCAGCGTAAGCTGAACCGTCTTAGCCTGATATCCGGTAGGGCTTCCCTGCATGATCGTAAGCTCCACCGTGGTACCGGCTGCATAATAGGCAAGCTCTTCCTTCAGCTCTGCCATGGAAGTAACCTCTTCCCCGTTGATGGCTGTAATAATATCGCCTCTCACAAGACCAGCATTTGCAGCACCTGTGCCCTCCATCACATTGGAAACATAAACTCCCTTGGGCATCCCATAAAGCTGGGCGGAATCTGAGGTCACATCCACTCCGGTAATCCCCAGATATCCTCTGTCTGCTTCGGCTACCTTAAGCCTGGTCTGTTTCGTCATCAAATCTTCAATGATCGGCTTTGCATCAGAGATTGGAATCGCATAACCCATTCCTTCTATGGTTGAACCGCCAATTTTGCTGGAATTGATACCAATTACCTCCCCTTTGCTGTTGAGCAGGGCGCCACCGGAATTACCGGGATTGATTGCTGCGTCTGTCTGAATAAAGGTATTGATCTCCATATCCTCATTCTGTTGCGTGGAACCCTGAACCGCAGTGGTTTGAATGGCTCTGTCAAGCGCACTGATAACACCTGTTGTTACAGACTGTCCATACCCCAGCGCATTTCCGATTGCCACCACCGGCTCACCTACCGTGAGATCATCAGAGCTTCCCAGCTTTGCAATGGCAATCTGATTCATGGTATCACTCTCAATATCGGTAAGCTGTACGGCAATCACCGCCAGATCCTTATCCGCATCCGTACCCTTTACCTGGGCTTCGCACTGACTGCCATCAACAAACTGCACCGTCAGTTCCTCCGCCGATTCTACCACATGGTAATTGGTCACCAGCAAAAGCTCCGTATCGTTTTTCCCTACAATAATGCCTGAGCCCGAACCGCCTGCCTCCTGGCTGTACTCCTGTCCGAAAAAGCTCATTCTCTCGATATATCTGTTGTTCACGGATACCACCGATGGCATCACCTGCTTTACCACCTGGGTTACATCCGTCACCGTAGTCTGCAGTGACTGTTTGCTGAGCATATCCTCTATGGCCGCCTTTACCTCTTCCTCACTGAGCCCGCTGGAAAGAAGATCTGTGGTTTCTTTCATGGCGCTATTGCCATTGGCTGTCTCCGAGTCCTCTCCTGCAATCCCGCTTCCTATTTGCGCCACACCTGTTTTTTCTTTCAGGAAATCTGTGGCTGAATCCACCGCCTGGAAGCCAAGTCCCGCAAAGATACCAAAGCACAGGCCACAGCAGGTGGCTATGGCTACCTTTTTACCTGCGCCGCTCTTATTTCCTTTCCCCTGCTTTCCGGAATGATTGTTCTGACTGGAAGTACTATTGTAGTATCCCTGGTTGAATCCTCCATCCTTATAGCCTGCTCCGCTGAAGCTCCCGCTCGTCTCATAATGATAGGTGTTGTTATTCATATTATTCTGCTCTCCCTCGGAGTTATTATAGCTGTTTGGATAATTATTCTCATACATGGCAATTACCTCTCTTTCTAAAGCAGACTTTCAAGTCTGCTTTTTTCCTCGTTTATGAGCTTAAGTATAGGCAGTAATTGTGTTTATTTTGTGACAAAAATTTGTCAATTTTGTTTTTTATACGCAGGCCCATCTAGGAACCATATGCCTGCACAGTCATTTCCAATACTCTCTATTCATGGAAAAAGCCTTCACAACACCTGCAGGCAGGCTTCGGAATCTTTTTCCCAGAAAATATCCAAGATATTTAAAGCCGCTCTGCCAGAAAAGCTTTGCGATCAGCCATGGCTTTCCCAGCTTGATAACATAAGCACAGCTCTTTTTCACCAGGCGGATTCCCTCGGATTCCGCAGGCAGTCCCGCAAACACCTCCGGATGCAACGCATGGGAAACTCCCAGATCAAAGTTTCTGCGAAATTGCATAAAAGCACTGTAATTGTGGGAATGAGCTACCACAGCCTCCGCTTCATATGCGATCAAATATCCGGCATCTAAAAGACCTCTTGCGTAAATCATATCCTCATTAAATATGGTATGGTCTGTAAAGCCTTTCAATTCATCAAAAATATCTCTTCTGTAGGCAGCGCACACATTGGAGGCAAAAAAGGCTTTCAGTCCCATATCCTTCATATTTTCTGCTGATTTGATACAGGAGCTTTCAGGATAGTTAAAGCGGCGGGTATAGCTTTCAAGCTCTCCGCAGCCTTCCGCGGGCGCCTGTCTGGCGTAGCTCATTCCCACCCTTTCATTTTCAAAGGGTCTTAACAGATGTTCCAACAGCCTTTGGTCAACCGGAACGGCATCATCCGTCATCATAACAAAATAAGGGGTCTCGGAAAGAGATACCCCATAATTCCTTGTTGCCCCATGGTCAAAATCTTCTTTTGCCACATGCCTGACCAGCACATTCTGATACTTATTGTTAAAATCCGTCCCTTGAGTAAATTCATCAAAATACTGTTTTTCCGTATTGATCAGAATAATACTGTTTGCAGGCTGTGTCTGCTCTTTCAGCATATCCAGCAGATGAAGCAGCTTTTCTGCAGGCTTATAAACCGGAATGATCACATCTACGTCCATCATAATATCCCGCCCATCCTATCAAACGCCGCCGCACAAAGCGCGTCGGCTTATTGATCAAACGCTGGTACGCTTCGCGTATCAGCTTATTGACTTAAAAAGGGCCAACCCCTGCTGACCCTTTTTATACACTGAGCTATACACTCATACCTATTTATTTACATATTGGGAAGTATCTGCTTTTATCTTCTCACTGTACTCCTTAACCGCGTCGGAAGGAGTATAACCCGAGTCATCAAACAAAAATTCATGAAGCCACTGCACATTTTCTGTCAAGGACAGAGGTACTACACAGCTTCCCTTTTGCCCGATAGTACCTGTGGTACGCATACTCTCTTCCGGGAATCCTCCCTGGTCTGTAATTTCATAGCTGCCAATATCTCCGATCAGTTCAAGAATCTCTGAAACATCCAGGGAGGTATAAATCTCATCATTATCAAATATTGCATTTACGGCAGCGGTTAAAGTAGCCGGAGATGCCGTCTTGGCCTTGTCCAGAGTTGCCATCAGCACCTCTCTCTGACGCTCCGCACGCTTAAAATCATCCCCCGCCGTGTAACGGATACGGCAGTAAGCCGTTGCCTGCAGGCCGTCCAAAAGCTGATAGCCTGTACTACTTACAGGCGTATAATCTCTTTTGAGATCCTTTGCCATGGTCTTCTGATAGTTATTGAGGTGCTGCAACTCCGCATCGTCCACATCAATCATGATACCGCCAAGCGCATCAATGGTATCGCTCAGCCCTGCAAAGCCTACCGTCACGAAATCTGTGATGTTCATATCCAGGTTCATGTTTAACATATTGATAGCCTGCATGGGACCGCCCTTGGCATACGCTGAATTACACTTGTTATATGAATCATTGCTGAGATTCAAATACGTATCACGATATACGCTGACAAGCTTACAGGAACCGGTATCCAAATTAACAGACGCTATCATGATTGTATCACTTCTAGTATTCTTGGTAAGCGCTCCTGAAGTAGAATCCACACCGAATAGCGCAACATTGCGGTAGCCCTTCAGAACGGTTTCCACCTTCTCCTCTACCTCCGGATTGATGACGATCTCCTCCTCCGGCAGATTGACCTTGCCCACCTTCTCTATTTTTAGCACGCTGTACAAAACCACTACCATTATAAGCAGTACAAAAATTTCCAGTATAAAAAGAAGAATTCTGGAACGCTTTTTCTTTGCCTTCTTTTTGGCCGAAGCCGGGGCTTTTTTCTTAACGCTTGGACTCTCTGTGCTCTTTACAGGTTTTTTCTTGACTGGTTTCTTAGTCGTAGCCATATATTAATCTCTCCCTTTTATATTCTATTTCTCCGGGCTTTATCGTCCGTGATTTCTCACAAGATATTATTTTCGCACAAAACCACTGTTTAAGCAAGCCCCCTGCCTTTAAATTTATTTATCCTTAAGATTTGTAAACTTTTATGATTCTATGCATTTTTAGGATTGAAAAAACACATCAATAGGCATTCTTATTGATAAATCCTTTAAAAAAGGTGAGAAACATTATTTTAAAATCCATTCCCATGGTCCAGTTCTCAATGTAAAAAAGGTCATACTCCACTCTTTTCCGAATAGAGGTATCTCCCCGATAGCCGTTAATCTGGGCCCATCCGGTGAGTCCCGGCCTTACCTGATGCTTGACCATATAACGGGGAATTTCTTCTTTAAATTTCTCCACAAACTGAGGCCGCTCAGGCCTTGGTCCCACTAAAGACATTTCCCCCACCAGAATATTAAAAAGCTGCGGGAGCTCGTCCAGGCTGGTACACCGCAAGAATTTCCCCACACCTGTAACTCTCGGGTCATCCTTGACTGTCCATGCCTTCTGCTCCGCGGAGTCCTTCTGCATTTCCATCGTTCTAAACTTGTACATTTTAAAAGTCTTGTTATGAAGCCCTACCCTCTCCTGCTTAAAAATGACAGGCCCCCGACTGGTAAGGCGCACCGCAAGAGCCGCCAAAAGCATAATTGGTGAGGATACCACAATTCCCACAAAGGCCCCCACAATATCCACTACTCTTTTGGACACCCAGTTTAAGGTATTGGTAAGCGGCACATAACGGATATTAATCACCGGAAGCCCCATCAGATCTTCCGTATAAGGATGGCTCGGCACCAGTGAATTGTAATCGGGAATAAACTTTGTGTGGACGCCGGATTTTTCACACAAATCAACAATTGTCTCCAGGCGATCGTAATCCTTAAGCGCTAGAGTTATAGCAATCTCATCCAGACTATTTTCCGGAAGTATATACCGGATATTGGCAATCCTGCCTACCACCTTCACACCCTTATAGACCGTGCCGCTGGGAATTCGGTCATCCAAAATTCCTCGAACCACATAGCCCCATTGGGGATTGGCATTGATCCGGCTGATGTATTCCTCCGCCGCCCGGGAATACCCAATAAGCAAAATATATTTCAGATTATAACCCTTTTTTCGGAAATAAAGCAGGAGATTGCGAATCAGCGTCCGGTAAACCATTGCCAAAAAGATATTGATGACAAAAAAGGCTCCCATCATAAACCGGGAGAAATCCGGCTGTTTGATCATATAGAGAACTACAATAAAAAAAACAATCCCAACAGTGTTGGCTTTTATAATCCCCTCCAGCTCATATTTACGCCTAGTTGCACGCTTAGGGGCATACAAATTAAAGAAATAATAAAGGATAATATATTCAGGCACAACAAAATAAAGGAAACCAAAATAAGTTCCCATATCCAATGCGCCTGCACCAGGCTCCGTATCGGCAAATATAGTGCAGAACTTTATATACCATGCAAGCAGGTAGGATACTGCCACTACCACAGCATCCATCAGCAAATGCAATCGATTAAAATATTTCTGATTGTCCTTAATCATATTCTGCTGCCTTCTGGTCACTAGTGATTACAGATATCTTACAATAATATTACAGAAAATACAACTTAAAAGTTGCTATTTCGCCAGGTAGGACACCTGGATTTTACAGTCTCCTCACCATGTTAATCCAAAGCTGCCCCTGAATCCATGCATAATTTTGCAGGTGAGAAAAAGAAAATTTTACCTTACGACATCTTCCTTTCTCACTAACTGAGAGCTTAACCCCAGCCACAAGCCCCCCTAAATAGGTCAGCCCCATCCCTTTTTTACAGAAAAAAAGCGCTTTTATTAAAAATCCAGCCAGCAAAAAGGGACAGTTCAACACAATCTGCAAAAATGGCATATTCTTGTAAACAAGATAAATACTGTTTTGGGAAGAAAGTCTAACCTTAAATTCATTATGTCGTGAACCACTGACAGCGCTTCCTGCATGAAATACTTTTGCATCAGGCACATACATATTATAATATCCATAAATATTCGCCCGATACCCGATATCCGTGTCCTCTAGATATGCAAAATGATTTTCGTCAAAAAATCCAATCTTTTCAAATACTTCCCGGCGGTAAATAGCCGCACCTGCACATGCTGAAAAAATCCGGCAAGACTTTTCATACCCATCAAAAGGCTTATCCTTCCCTCTAGCGAAAGCCCAACCAAGGGCACAATATAAATCCCCTGCTCCATCTAGCAGCTTAGGTGCATCCATCCGGATCATCCTTGCCCCCGCTGAAAAAGCTTTTGGCTCTCTTTCAAGGGCTTTCTCCATATTTTCAACCATTTTTTCATCCACTTTTGTGTCATTGTTCAGCAGTAACACATATTCAGTGGAAGCTGCCCTAATGCCCGCATTCACTGCACAGGAGAATCCGGTATTCTCCTCAAACTCGATGATCCGTACCTTCCCGTACTTCTCCCTCACCAATTCCTTGCTTCCATCCTGGGAACCGTTATCTACAAGAATAACATCTGGTATTTTCGTTCCCCTGTAAAGAGAACGAATACAATTATCAATATATTTCATCCCATTATAATTTGGTATCACTACAGTAGTGCTGGCCATTTTTCAATTCCCTTTTTTTACCTCTCCGCTATCTTCTCCACCATAGCAGGATCCCACACGATCCTATAGCCCATTTGCCGTACCTTTTCACAAAATCTACAGCTTAACTCCACAAAATCCTGCTCCCCAAAAATCCCACATTCTTTCAGACAATCTCTCCAGTCAAATCTTCCTGTCTCCGAATGCTGCAGATATGGATGGCCTATGAGTTCCTCCAAAATAGTCTCTGCCTGACGTGATGCTTTCATACACCTGATATCAATCACCTCTGCCTCCTGCTGAAGAGAAGCTCTATGCATATACCCACTGTATTCCTTGTGCAGTCCCTGATAGAGAGGCTTTCCCTCTATCGTATATAATCCACCTGTTATTTTATTCTTTCTATCAAGCAGCTTACCTCCCACCACTGCCACATCTTCTCTGACAGCCAGCAGATCCGGCTGATACTCAATCCGATAAAACCCCAAATGCCTTAAATAGCTTACCTGCGCCCGCCAGCCTTTGAGCCTCAAAAAATCTTCCACTGCCCGCTTTCCGGCATCATAAGCATACTGCTTGCTGGCAGGGTTCTCCGCCGTGGACTGAGTATGACATCGCCAGTGATAAAGCACTTTAGGTATATGTGCAATGGGAAGCAACTTCTTATATGGCTGCCTTGGCTCTATCTCTGCTGCCTGTCCATTCTCTCTCCCTAGTATTCTGCCCAGACAACGTAAAACAATATCATAATCCTGCGCTCCGTCACACACACTGCGAAACCCCAGTTCCTGCATGAGTTGTCTTTTCATTACCATAAAATGACAGATGTAATTATTTGTCATAATAAGATCTAAGTTGAAATCTGGTTTTCTGTTTACCTCAAAGTAACGTTCCTCATGCTGGTCACATTTATCCTCGTCGGAATACAAAAGCAATAATTCAATCTGCCTCTTTTTATAATCCTCAATGCAGGCAGCCATCTCAAAAAGGGCATCAGGTGTAAGCACATCATCATGGTCAAGAAGCCCTGCATAATCTCCCGTGGCATACATCAGCGCCTGGCCTGTATTCGCGGATATTCCAGTATTCTGTTTTAGCCTTCTGTATCGAATTCGGGGATCTGTGTAGGTTTCTACCACCTTCTCCACCTGGTCTCCCTTACTTGCATCCGCAAGGATCAACTCAAAATTTCCATAGGTCTGCCCTAGGACAGAGTCAATCATTGCCCTTAAATACTCTTCTTTGGTATTAAGTGCAGGTACAAGAATGCTGAACTTCACCTTCATAGACCTAGCTTCCTGAATTTGGGCCTGCAAGCAGTCCTCCTGCAAAGGTTCATAGGTATAATTCTCTCTTCCCTCTGTCTCTATCCTTTCTTTTATTGCATAACAGGCCTGCCGTATTCCATTTTTCTTCAGATAATGCAGTGTTTTTTTCAAATTGCTGATTGTGATTATTTTTCCCATTTTCATGTACCCCTTATGTTGTGCACGAATAGATAGGATAAGGACAGCCCTTTTGCGAACTGTCCTTATATGGTAAACGATAGTGATAGTGAACGACAAAAATTTTTGTTTTGGCGTTCACTGCGCCAATTTTTGCTGCCCAACTTACTTACAGATAAGACTTGAGCGCCTCCGTGAGCTTTTCCACCTTATCCTGAGCATCAATAAGAGAATTTCCCTTCACTCCCATATAAAACTTAATCTTGGGCTCTGTGCCGGAAGGACGGGCACAGCACCAGGAATCATTGGTAAGGTCAAAGTAAAGCACGTTGGATTTGGGAAGTCCAGTAGGTCCCTCTTCTCCTGTGAGCAGATTCTTCGTTACATTTCGGTCGTAATCCCTAAATTCCTTTACCTCAAGCTCTCCAAAGTTTTTAGGAGGATTGCTTCTCAATTTGTCCATCATCTCTGCAATCTGCTTGGAACCATCAATTCCCTTTAAGGTAATTGCATATTGGGTTTCTTTATAATATCCATACTTCTCATAAAGCTTGATCATCTGATCCCATACGGTGATACCGTTCTTCTTGCACCATGCAGCCATCTCGCACAGGCACATAACCGCCACAACCGCATCCTTATCCCTGGCATGAGTGCCAGCCAGACAGCCATAGCTTTCTTCCAGACCAAACACATAGTTGTTGGAATGATTCTGCTCAAAGAGCTTAATCTGCTCCCCGATATACTTAAAGCCCGTGAGAACCTCAATAAATTTCACGTGGTAATCTCTTGCAATGGCTCCTGCCATATTAGTGGTAACAATGGTTGTCACCAGGGCGGGATTTTCCGGCATAGTTTTCGTTGCCGTTCTCTCCCTCAAAATGTATTCTGCAATCAGCATACCGGACATATTTCCAGTAAAAGGAACATATTCTCCCGTTTTGGTATCCAGTGCATAAATTCCCAAACGATCCGCATCAGGATCTGTTGCAAGAACAATATCCGCGTTCTTTTCTTTGGCGAGCTTAAGAGCCAGAGTAAATGCCTTGGGATCCTCAGGATTGGGATATTCAAGCGTGGTGAAATCCGGATCCGGAAGCTCCTGTTCTGGCACCACATAAACATGCTTAAAGCCCAGCTCAGAAAGAATTCTTCTCACCGGAACATTCCCGGTTCCATGGAAAGGAGAATAGACAATTTTGATATCATCTGCAACTTCCTGGATAATCTCAGGGTGAATAATCTGCTTTTTCAGTTCTGCCATATAAGCATCATCAATTTCTTTTCCAATTACCTGATACAATCCTGCCGCAATGGCTTCTTCCTTGTCCATCGTCTTAACCTGACCATAATCAGTAACCTTCTTCACCTCATCAATAATTTCTTTATCCCTGGGTGCGGCCACCTGCGCACCGTCCTCCCAGTATGCCTTATATCCGTTATATTCCGGCGGATTATGACTGGCAGTGATCACAATACCGGAAATACAATGCAAGCTGCGGAGTGCAAAGGAAAGCTCCGGCGTAGGACGAAGAGCATCAAAAACATACGCCTTAATACCATTAGCAGCAAGGCACAACGCCGCTACGTCTGCAAACTCAGGTGACATTCTCCTGGAGTCATAGGCGATAGCAACCCCCTTCTCCTTCCCTCCTTGGCTGATTATGTAGTTGGCAAGTCCCTGGGTCGCCTTTCTCACGGTATAAATATTCATACGATTGGTTCCTGCACCAATTACTCCTCGAAGGCCCCCTGTACCAAATTCAAGCTCCTTATAAAAGCGATCCTCAATTTCCTTCTCATCGCCTGCAATCCCCCGGAGTTCTTCTTTGGTCTTCTCATCAAAATAATCATCCTGCAACCAAAAATCATACTGTTCCCTATAGCTCATACTTTACCCTCCTGATTTTGTTAACATAAGGACAATTTGTAAAACGAGTCGTCCTTTTTCCGATCATTGACATGCTCCTTTTACCGCATGTCAATACACTTGTCTATTGTACCACAATATTCCTATATTTTCAAAGCAAAGTCGCTTCTGTCCAAAGAAAAGTTGGGATTGTAGTAAGGGTCCCCTGCATCTAATACCTTTTTCCACTTTTCCCGAAACTGCTCTGACTCCCGATTATAGCGCTTTGCTTTCTCTCCATTGTCATCTAGCCCTCTTGAAAGGGATTCAAAGTGATAAAGTTCCGCAAAAGGAGTGAATACATTTAAATATCCCCTTTCCCGGAGCTTTAAGCAAAAATCTACATCATTCAGTGAGATGGCAAAGGACTCATCCAAGCCACCCACTTCATAAAATAACGATCGTTTCACCAAAAGGCAAGCTCCTGTCACTGCGGACACATCCTGAGCATAGCATAGCCTCCCCATATACCCCATGTTTTCCTGAGGCTGTTTATAATGACTGTGTCCCGCCGTTCTGTGGGCACCGAGCCCTAACACTACCCCTGCATGCTGAATTCCCTTATCCGCAAAATAAAGCTTGGCCCCCACAGCTCCTACATCCTCTCGCTGCGCATACATCAAAAGCTCCTCTATCCAATTGACCGTGATCACTTGCGTATCATTGTTGAGAAAAAGCAAATACTCTCCGTCTGCCGCAGCCGCGCCAAAATTATTTACTGCGGAATAGTTAAAGGACTTTCCGGGCGCTTGTTCATAGGTAACCACCTTTATTCTGCTGTTCTCTCGAAGTTCTTCATAATAGTCAAAAGTCAATTTGTCACTGCTGCTATTTTCTACCACGATAATCTCGAAATTTTCATAGGTGGACTTCTCAAGAATTGATGTTATACATCTTTTCAAGTCCGACACATGATCCTTATTTGCAATAACAATCGATATCTTTGGACTGCCAATAATCTGATAGCGTATTTTAAAAATTGTCTCAAAGGCTCTGGTAGATGTTATCTGAAAATGCTCAAAACCATGCCTTCTTAGGTGATCTGCCACCGCCCCCTTAGCCGACTCTATCGCATAGGGCTTAGCGGAAATATCCGCCGCAGTGCTTCCTGGATGGCTTCTCCAATAATAAAGAAGCTTTGGCACATGGACTACCTTTTTCGCTCTATCCGTCAATCTAAGAATCATATCGTGATCCTGGCTGCCGTCAAATCTAGTGCGGAAAAGCTCCGTGCCATCCAATAGCTCTCTGGCAAATACGCTGAAATGACAGATGTAATTATTGGCTCTCAGATTATCAATGGCATAATCCGGCTTAAAATGCAGGGTAATCATCTTATTGATATCCCCGCTTTTAAAGGTAGTTTCATCACAATAAATATAATCTGCTTTCTTCTCGTTGATCACTTTCACATATTCATAGAGAGCACAGGGATGAAGAATATCATCATGGTCAAAAAGCCCAATATATTCTCCCGTAGATAACGTCAGGCATTGGTTTGTATTTCCAGAAATCCCTTCATTTTTTTTAAGCTTCTTATATTGAATGGAAGGCCCCCTACCTGTATTTTGGTCTGCGGGCAACCGTCTTTGATATTCTCTGACCACTTCTCCCACATAGGCATGGGCCTCGTCAGAACCGTCTGCAAGACAAAGCTCCCAGTTTTCATAGGTCTGATTCATCACCGAATCTATCATTTCCCGAAGGAAATTTTCTGGCGTGTTATAAAGAGGAACCAAAATACTAATCTTTACCATCCTCTGAAATTGCTGCATTCTTTGAGACTTTGCCTCCTCAGGGGTAGGAAAACTTTTAGTGCCATAATTTTCCCTTGCCTTTAACTCGATTTTTTTATAATTCAGCCTACCGATAAAGCCACGCAGGTTTCCGCAATTTCTAAGCCTGTCCCTTTGCCTGAGAACAAAATGCATACATCTTCTAAGAGGTGCAGACATTTTCCATAAAGGATTTGTCTTGATTCTATTCAACTTAAAATCAAGTTCCGCACACTTTGCCTCCAAATCCGCAATTCGTCCAGCCAGATCGGCATTTAACAAATGCTCTCTCTCGTAAGCAGCTCGGTAATCGACTTCTTTATTCTTTTCCTTCTCTGACACTTTCTCTTCCATCTGCTTCCACCTCCATCACCCAATTACTCCAATTGACCAGCTTTTGTCTCGAGCACTGATCCTCTGCAAGAATCCCAAACTGATAAACCCCTGCCGGAACCGCCTCCTTTGGCAGCTTTGCCGCAAATCCAGTCAATCCCACATTCACTTGATCCGGTAAATTATTTTCAATATCCTGACGATACCTGGCCTCTGCTGCAATTGCTAAAATATGATTGTTATTTTTATTTTTTAGCAGAAATTTCTTTTTGTAACATGCGTTATCCGCTCCAATAATGAAGGAATACCCTTGGAAATAATATCCCATATCCTTGGGCTGTGCAGCAATTTTCCCTTTTTCTGGCGAAATACTATATAACCATCTATAAATATCTCTGGCACATTCCATCCCTACTACCAGGCACTCATCCTCCCTCGCCTTTTCCAGCGCTTTTTCGCAGGAAACCAACTTAGACCAGTTCATATCAAGCGTTACTTGATTACAGTAAGCCATAGAATACTTAGAATCTAACATATCGTTTAAAAGATAAGGATGATAAAAGGGGTCTCTTCCATAAAGCTCCAAGTGCCTTTCATATAATAAATCCTTTTCCTTGAGATGACGAAGTTGTTTTTCCTCCGACTCTCCGTCCTTCCCCCGGCTTAAAGATTCGTGATGATAGAGCACTACATCATTTCTTACTATATTATAGTAACCTTTCTCATAAATCGAATAGCATAGATCTACATCATTAAAGGCAACTGCTAACTTCTCGCAAAAACCTCCTGCATCCCAAAACACTTCCTGTCGAACCATCAGACAGGCGCCTGTCACAGCTAGCATATTGTGAACACCACGGTTCATTCCAAAATAATGAACCTCCTTATCACTCAAATATTGAAGCTTATGCGCAGGTCCAACCCTTAAGTTTGTAACACCCGCATGCTGTATAATGTCCGAGTCCGGATACAAAAGCTTTGCCCCCACTGCCCCTGCATAGGATAGCATCGCTTTTTCTAACATTAACTCCATCCAATCCGGCTGAATAATCTCCATATCATCATTCAAAAACAGAAGGATGTCCCCCATTGCATTTTCAGCGCCTAAATTGCACATTTTTGAAAAATTAAAGCTCATCTGCTCATACAGATACCTACACCCTGCAAAAGAGGATTTCTTCCTTTTATCATTCAATACGTTGACTTTTCGGGAAATTTTGTCCCGATTTTCCATACTACTCCCATTATCTACTATAATAATTTCATAAAAATAGGAAGAATATGTTTTTTCAATCAAAGAATCCAGGCAATGAAATAACACAGCCGGGTTATCTTTGGACGGTATAACAATTGACAACATATGTTTTTTATTTATATTTTTACTGTCTGGTTTTGAATATTTTGTTGTTTGCTCTTTGTCATATTCGTAGAGCTCTTTTATGCAAAAACCAGGTAATTTTAAGTCTTTTATCTGTTCATATCCCTCCTCATATGAACTATATAACACATGTCTTATATGTGATATTTTCTCTCTGCTTTTTTCTGTTCTTTTTGAAAATCCCCCTTCCAATCTAAACATTTCAAAAAGCAATAGATACAGCCATTCCCTCTCCTTGCCCTTTGCTCCAAGTTCACTCAAAATATTATCTTTTTTACAATAATCCCACGCTTCTTTCAGGGCTTTAAATCTAATTGCAATCAGTCCGCCCAGATAAAAGCTAGATAAAAAACGGTCTGGAGACCAATCCGGTTTTAGCCATGGCGTCTTTCTAACTTTGGTATCAATTTCCAACAAGTCCTCGTCTCCATAAACCAGAATTACATTTTCATCCTGAAATTGTTTATAGATTAGTTGATATGCATTTTCTGTCACCTGACCCTCGTACATGGACAACACGACGTAGTCCACAGTAAGTGTCTCGAAACTGTTTGTCATTATTTCGTATAACTTTTTTATCTCAAAACATCCAAAATATGTTTTTTCGTTTTCTTGACTATATTGGTCATCCTCTTTGGTAACCTTATATAACTTGTTATTATTCGATTTTATTCTTGCATTTTCTAATTTTTCTCCCTCGAAATCCTCCGTTATCGAATCATGTATCTGACTTTTTTCTTCATTTATATCAATTGTACTATCAATTTTAAAAGTTTTTTCCCTTTTTGCGATCCATTTATCATATGTGATATTTCGTGCCATTACTTCCTTATTATAGTTTTTATGCTGTTTTTCGATAAGTTTATTCTTTATTTTTTCTTTAAAAAAGGCCATTTTTTCCTCCTACCTGCCATATAGGCAAGCACATAACAACAAACGCAAACGCTGTCACGCTTCGCGAGCCAGCTTATTGTAATAAAAAAGTGTATCAGAATATCTTTCTCACACAATCAAACAGATCTTCTGCCATATCGACAGGCAAGGGAGAAATCTCCATCTTAATTTTGAGTATATTTGAGGTTGATAGAGGAAGTTCCGACAACCTGATATTGATATTGGGATCCATAGTATCAAAAATAAGACAGCCAGTTTTGATTTTTTTCCCATTTATCTCAACATATTTCTTATGAATAGGTATCTCTACCGCATCTATGCTTAGTTCTATGATTCTGACGATACAGGCATGGTTTGCCGGATCAATTCTGATCGCCTTCATATTGCCATCCAAAGGAATTTCCGCCTCTAAATGGTTTTCATCTAAATATACATTTTCTATATAGAAGGATTCCTCCTCATGAAAACCATATCCATTATCAATATAAATCTGAATCCTGTGTTCTTCGACATCTCTCAAATGACGCGCAATTAACTCTTTTCCTTCCACTCGATAAGGAATTGTCCCTATCGTTGCTCTGATTTCCCCCATCGACTGATGTTTCCCGGTCACCTTCTTCTGGAATTTTGCCTCCCGCGTCCTATATTCCTCTGCCATCTCAGGAGTAATGTGCAATTTATCCATGATCACATTCCAATTCAGCTTATTTCGTTTTTCCTCCGCAAGAACATAGCAATAAATCGCACGGAACGCAATTTCTGAAGCAGACATTTTTTGCCCCATAGTCCACTCATAATCAATTACCGTCCATTTATTTCCATCCACCAAAATATTTGCAAAAATCAAATCATAATCTGTTACCGGCTCATCTTTCTCCGAGAAGTTTTCTCCAAAGGAAATCAACTCATAATATCTGTCAAATAACTGATAGAACCCTTCCATATCCTCTCTTGCAAGACAATTATCCAAAAGCTCTTCTAGAGTTATTCCTTTTTCATAAGGAAACTCCGCATATCCCTCTTCCGAAAGGTTACATATATTAATAGAAAGACCACTTCCTTCATAGCGCTTTTTCAAAAGATCGTACGAACGCTTCATTCCTTTCACATGTCCTTTTGATTCCTCGCTTAAAGGAATTTTTCTGACCACTCGTCCCTCATCCATATCTAATATTTCCGTTCTGAGCGCATACTTTTCCGCTCGGTCATTGGAATATTTTACATAACTCGTATCGATCTCCTCTCCAATTACTACTAAATAAGAGTTTGCAAAAATATCAAACACCCCATCATTAATAATACTGTCAAAGACATACTTTTCATTGAAAAGGACCAGTCTGTCACGGTCAAAATTACGTACGTTATCCGTCAATTCTCCAGGATTTGGAAGTCTTTTGTCCGAATAAAGCACCGTAGGAAACTTATAATCAGGATAAGGATAATAGAAGAAATATTGGTCAATATTGCATTTTTTGAAAAGATTTTCTATTCCCGGACGGGTAAAAGTGCGGGCACTCCCACCTTCAGGATATCCTTCAAGTCCGCTAAAAAAGGTCCCCAAATGATCTTCACTGCACCCCGCCCAGTATTTTAAACCAAACTTATTTTCTATTGCAATTACAATACGTCCGTCATTTTTAATATGCTTTTGTATGATCTTTAAGAAATCTTCATAGGGTGTATCCGTATGCATGTATGACTGCCCATACTCAAAAACACCAATTAGGCAAATGAAATCGAAATCTGTAGGAAGGGAAGGCTCTATATCTTCAAAATTTCCCACATGAATCTCAATATTATCTCGATCTTGATTTCGATAAGCATTGATAAAGCTTCTCTTTGCTGAAAGCTCTACGCAAGTAACACTTTGGGCTTTTTCAGAAAGTTTATCTGTAATAGCGCCACAGCCAGCCCCTATTTCAAGTACCTTGTCTTTCGACTTTATTGGAAGCCAATCCACAATATTGCCTCGAAGCGGAGAAAGATGATACAAAATAGGCCAACTTTTTCTTTGCTCAATAATGGAAGGATATTCTACCTTAGAGACATTCTTGACAATAGAAAGAATTTCATCCTCAACCTCTCCATCGCTGTACAAATCTTGTCCAGAATAACAGTCAAAATTTAATCTCACCTTCCCGATTTTATCTGGCAAGACTTTGATCAGCTCTTCCTCCTTTAAACGAATAGGCTCCGGCCTCTCTACTACCTCATTCACAATCTGCTTATCCATCTTTTGTCTCTTTTCTTCCTGGTTGTGCTTTTCTTCTTTCTTAGGATTTTCTTCTTTCTCTGACTTTTCTTCTTCCTCTTCCAGTTCTTCTTCCAGCTTTTCTTCCTTCAACTTATCTGCTTCTACTCTCGTTTTCTCTTCCAGCTCCATTCCTGTCACAGTTATCTTTGAGTTTGTATCAAAATATCCTACCGTATCTTTGTCAGAAATTATTGTCAAATCCATCACATCATACAACCTGTGATATACCTTAAAATCCTCGCCCTCATAACCTGTCACCCCAAGGGACAACAGATATTCTCCGCCCTGCAGATCAAGTTTCTGTGAAAAAGTGATATGCTTTGTCATCCCTTTTTCCACAGATTCCAGAAAAGCCTTCTCTACCATGGTGTTTGTTCCAGTAATCTCCACACCTTTGATGTTTTTTATCGTAAAAGCAAAAATCGGCTCTTGAATATTCTCTGCAAAATGTACAATCATATGGATATCACATTTCTGCCCCTTAATGATTGCACTGCTTTTGCGGCCTGCCTGATCTGTTATATAATACTCTTCAATAACAGCCGCTTTGGTTCCATATTCCAATAATTCCGGATTTTTTACCACTGCATTATCTTGCTCTTGCGAATGACTTTGACTTTCCTCCTCAGAAAGCCCAGCCTTTGAAGTCTCTTCCAAAGAAGAATCCTCCTCTGAATGCTTTTCTGTCTGAGTCGGATATTGACCCACTAGCACCTGTTTATAGGCATCAATCATTTCCTTAGGGCTGCCCTCTCCCAGCTTAACTCCCTGATTGAGCAAAACTACCTTGTCACAATACTTGCTAATGCTACTCAAGTCATGGCTTACAAACACAATCGTCTTTCCCATACCCTTAAATTCTTCAAATTTATGGTAACATTTCGCCTGGAAAAACACATCTCCCACCGACAAAGCTTCATCCACAATCAATATCTCTGGATCTATATTAATGGCCACAGCAAAAGCCAGCCGCACAAACATGCCGCTGGAATAAGTTTTAACTGGCTGATATACATAATCCCCAATATCCGCAAAGCTTAATATATCATCCAGCCGGGCATCAATTTCCTTTTCCGAAAAGCCGATCATCGTACCATTCAGATAGACATTTTCAATACCATTATACTCCATATTGAATCCGGCCCCCAGCTCGAGCAATGCGGAGATACGTCCATTCACCTCCACAGTACCGCCTGTAGGATTCAAAACACCCGTTATTATCTTTAATATTGTAGATTTACCCGAACCGTTGGTGCCAATAATCCCTACTGTTTCCCCCTGATTAATAGTTAGATTGACACCCCTTAGAGCATAATGCTCTTTATACCCTTTCTTTCTGGAAATCCCTAAGGATTCCTTCAGCCTGTCCGAAGGTTTGTCATACAACTTATATGCTTTTTCCAGATCCTTCACCTGTATGGCAATTTTTTGTCCGTCCATGTTTCTCCTTACAGAATTTGTTGCTCTTCACGGCCCAGGAGCCGCTCATAATTTCCTGTCTCTGCTTTTATAGTGAACGACAAAATAATTTGTCGTTCACTATATCATAATACATCCGCAAAATGAACCTTCAGCCTCTTAAAAATCAAAGAACCTATACAAAATAATGTGACTGTAAAAATCCAAAAATACGTGGAAGAATAAAAATGTTCAAAAAACCATTCATCCCCGTAAATTGCATTCCGATATCCATTCACTATATAAACCAGAGGATTTAACTTAAACAGAGTGATAACCTTATCATTAGAGAGCATATTGATATCCCACAGCACCGGAGTCGCCCACATGCCCACCTGAAGGCCAATATTAATAATCTGAATCAAATCTCTGAAAAAAACAGCAATCGCACAGGTACAGTAGCTCATGGCAAGCACCAACACAAAAAGACAAAAGCTGTAATAAAATACCTGTACCGTATAAACGGTTGGATAATAACCATAGCAAACAGCCACGATCAAAAGAACCGCCACAAAAAACAGATGAATAAAGGTTGCCGCCACCAGCTTAATGATGGGAAGAATACTGATGTTAAAAACAACCTTTTTTACCAGATAGCTATATTCAAGTAAGGCACTGGTTCCATTCGTAATTGCCTCCGAAAAATAGAACCACGGAACAAGACCCGCTGTCAGATACAAGACATACGGCACTTCCACACCGCTGGCGAGCATCTGCGCTTTTGTATTGAACACCTTATCGAACACAAGCCAATACATGACAACCGTTACCACCGGTTGCACCAGAGCCCATATAAATCCCAAATAAGATCCTGCATAGCGTTTCTTAAAATCATTTTTTGACAGCTTCCAGATCAGCTTCCTGCTGTGGAACAGTTCTATAGGGATAATGAACATCCTGTCATAATACAATCCAAAAATGATACACGCAAGTATAAGAAGAGCACAGGCACAATATTTCTTCAAATTCTCTGTGTGTTGGTCCGGCGCTAAAGGATTGTTATGAGTAAGCACCAGAATTGCAACCACGCCGCAAATTCCAAAGAAAATACCAATCCCCACAGGCTTTGGCAGATTCTTCAAATAGTCCTGCCAGCTTTTTTTCCTGTTATGCTTCATAATTTGTTATCCTTCATATTATCCTATCCGTTCTTTCTGCTCTTTTGTGTACTCTTTGATGCCACTCCAATTTTTATCCCTATCAGCCATGATAAGCTCCACGCCGGGCGCGATCGGCCAGTTGATTCCAATATCAGGATCATCAAACTTAAGGCCCCCCTCATCTCCTGGATGATAAAAATCGGTACATTTATAGGCGAATTCCGCATAATCTGAAAGCACCAAAAAGCCATGAGCAAAATTCTTCGGTATAAAAAATTGCTTTTTATTTTCTGCAGAAAGATGCACACCCTTCCACTTTCCGTAGGTTTTTGAACCTGGCCGTAAATCCACTGCCACGTCAAAGACTTCTCCTGATATCACTCTTACCAGCTTATCCTGAGGGTAGTCAATCTGGAAATGCAATCCTCTAAGTACATTCTTTACAGAAGCAGACTGATTATCCTGCACAAATACTTGATCGATTCCAACTTCCTTATAATCATTATAATTATAGGTTTCCACAAAATAACCCCGCGCATCCCCAAACACGGTAGGAGTAATAATTTTTAACCCCTCAATCTCACAGGTTTCGACTGTTATTTTTCCCATATTTATACCTCTCCTTTATTATAAAAGTCCTCATATTGGTACATAGTACATGGCGCTGTCTCTTTGGTGCCATCCAACCCTTTATAATCCATTGCCACTTCCTTCATATATTTTCCATAATTCGTCTTCATCAGTGGCTCTGCCAGCTTAAGGAGCTGCTCTCTGTTAATAAATCCACGCTTGTATGCAATCTCCTCAATACAGGAAATATACAGCCCCTGACGTTTCTGCACCGCCGAGACAAAATCTGCTGCGTCCAAGAGAGAATCATGATTTCCGGTGTCCAACCACGCAAAACCTCTTCCGAGGGTTTCCACATGTAGCGTCCCACGTCTTAAATATTCGTTATTGATACTGGTAATCTCAATCTCTCCTCTCGCAGAAGGTTTCACATTTGCTGCAATCTCCACCACATCATTGTCGTAAAAATACAGGCCCGGCACTGCATAATTGCTCTTAGGGTTCTCAGGCTTTTCCTCAATGGAGAGAGCCTTTCCTGTTTCATCAAACTCTACCACACCATATTCCTTGGGATCTCGAACATAATATCCAAAAATAGTGGCTCCCTTCTCTCTGCAAGCCGCTTCCCGCAGAACCCTTGAAAAGCTTTGTCCATAAAAAATATTATCGCCAAGCACCAACGCAACGTGCTCTTTCCCAATAAAATCAGCACCTATGATAAAAGCATCCGCTAGCCCTCTTGGCTGCTCTTGAATGGCATAAGTAAATTCCATTCCAAGCTGACTTCCATCCCCCAAAAGCTCTTCAAAGACAGGAAGATCTCTCGGAGTGGAAATAATCAATACCTCTCTGATTCCTGCCAGCATAAGTGTTGACAAAGGGTAATAAATCATTGGTTTATCATAGACAGGCATAATTTGCTTGCTGATGGCCTTGGTCAGGGGATAGAGTCTTGTCCCCGCCCCTCCCGCTAAAATAATTCCTTTCATTACGAATACCATACCTTTCTGATAAGCTGTGACTACCGATTATAGTCTACCACAAAATGGGAATGATTGTAAATCACCCCCATTTCATTAATTGTCTGTTTAAAAAATTTAAGTCCTTTAGCGGTTTTTGTACATCTCCTCATAATATTTCTGATAATCCCCGCTGGTCACATTCTTCATCCAGTCCTCATGTTCAAAAAACCATGCGATGGTGCGCCTTATTCCTTCCTCAAAACAGGTTTGGGGTTCCCATCCGATCTCTGCTTTAATCTTATCAGGTGCAATGGCATATCTCCTGTCGTGCCCCTTACGATCCTCCACATAAGTGATCAGATCATCGCTGACAAGCTCTCTACGCGGATCATCCTCTGGAAGCATCTCTCTTAAAGTATCCAAAATAATATGGATAATTTCAATGTTCTGCTTTTCATTATGCCCGCCCACATTATACGTTTCAAAAAGTCTCCCCTTTTCCTGCACCATATCAATGGCCTTGGCATGATCCTCCACATACAGCCAGTCACGGACATTCTTTCCATCCCCATAAACCGGCAGCTTTTTCCCCGAAAGTGCATTGTTGATGATCAAAGGAATGAGTTTTTCCGGGAACTGATAAGGGCCATAATTATTAGAACAGTTCGTGATATTAGCCGGGAACTTATAGGTATCCATATATGCCTTTACTAGCATGTCCGACCCTGCTTTGCTGGCAGAGTAAGGGCTGTGAGGCGCATAGGGAGTGGTTTCATAAAAGTAACCGCCATCCTCCGTAAGAGAACCATACACCTCGTCTGTTGACACATGAAGGAATTTTTTGTCAGGCTTAAAGGTTCCATCCGGATTTTCCCATGCCGCCTTCGCACAGTTGAGCATCACTGCTGTCCCCAAAACATTGGTCTGTACAAACACCTCCGGCGTCACAATACTTCTATCCACATGGCTCTCCGCCGCAAAATGTACCACCCTGTCAATATCATTCTCTGCAAATATGCGGGAAATCGCTTCCTTATCACAGATATTTGCCTTTATAAAGGTATAGTTTTCTCTCCCTTCCAAATCTCTTAGATTTTCAAGATTACCTGCATAGGTAAGAACATCCACATTAATGATTCTTATGTCATTATCATACTTTCTAAACATATAATGAATATAATTAGATCCGATAAAACCGGCGCCTCCTGTTACCAAATATGTTCTCATTTATTTTCTCCTCTCATAATAATTTAGTATCCCATATAACTGATATTCATGTCAACATTTCCGCTGATTCCCGTCACACTTCCTTTGGAGGAATACTGCCACATATCGTATTTGGTCCTGCTGTAAGTGGGTGCTGCGGCATATTGAGCCAGCCATATCCTATAGTTGGAAAGGCTGGGCGCATCTATAAATTTGTTCAACCATTCCTTATTTGCATAAATTCCCGCTTTATAACCGGAATTTTGAATCGTCTGGCAAAAAGCCTTGCACGCCGCTGTCCTTGTGGAGGCATTGATTCCATCCCCACGCCCCCCACCACTGGACTCCACATCCAAAAATACCGGATATGATATATTATACCCTTTTATAAGACTTAATACCATAGAGGCTTCTTCCACTGCCTCCACCTCATTTACGGCCTGGGTGAAAAAGTAAATTCCCACCTTAAGCCCTGCCTTAGAAGCTCCCTGGATATTAGTTCTAAACATCGGATCCTCAATCAGTGCTCCCGTAGAAGAGCCTCTGTAACCACACCGGATGATTACGTAAGAAACGCCGCTGTTTTTGACAGCATTCCAATCGATACTCCCATTATGCTTTGAGACATCAATCCCCATATGGCCAGAACCGGTATTGAGGGTTCCATCACTGTTAAAGTTGTATTTCGCACCCTGTATCGTCTGCTCACCAGTAACCGCATTCCCATTTTTGTCAAAGAAATAGGTTTGTCCGTCAATTTCCTGCCATCCCGTATAACGATATTTTCCTGTACTCTTGCTTACCAGTCGATAAAATTCCTTAATTTCCGTATTATAGTAATCCGCAAATTTCGCTTCCCTAAATTTTCCATCCCCTTCCTTCACATACAATGTTTCTCCATCTGCATTCTTCAGAACGCTGGTGGTATCTGTCCGCGGGTCTGCTGTTGGCGTAGGACTTGCAGATGCCGTCGGGCTAGGACTGGGAGAGAGCGTGGGACTCGCCGCTGCCGTCGGTGTTGGTGTCCCTGGCACAGGAGTCGGAGTCGGAGCGGAGGTCGCTGCCGGCGTCTGTGTGGGCGCCTGTGTAGGCGCTTCAGTCGGCTTAAGAGTCGGTTCCTCTGTAGGCGCCTGTGTAGGCTCTGCAGTTGGCTCTAGTGTCGGTTCTTGTGTAGGCTCTACAGTTGGCTCTGGTGTCGGTTCTTCCGCAGGCGCCTGCGTAGGTTCTGCCGCCAGCACTTCCGACTGTACTGACAACTCATTCACCCCTGAAAGCAGCCGAAAGCCCGCCCATACCTTCAGTTCTGGATCTGCAATTTTGCTCCGTTCCACAAGTTCATATTGTTCTTCCGAGACTTCCGTTCCCTCGATCAAAGTCTTTGTGGATTCCACCCATTCTACCGTATCTGTGTTGACAGACTCAACCACCGTTTGATTTACTTTGGTATCCTCCGCAGCCACATTAACCTGGGCTTCTGTCTTCACCTCATCAGCTATATCTACCTTTTTATATTCAATCGTATCTCGGACTGTGATCGCTACTGCTTCGTTAGAAAACGCATATTCACCGGCCAAAGGTGCAACAATTTTTACCTTATAACGGCCAGGCTCCATATCTTTCTGATAGATAATGCCATCCATGTCTTCATCTTTTTGAGTGTAAACAGTTCCTGACGGCTTTTCGATTTCTACCTCAAATGGTACACTTGCAATTAATTTCCCAGATTCTTTATTGATAAATTTAATCTTTAAATCCTTTTGTATGGAAGAAAGATTTAAGTTTACCTCCTTATCACCGCTTTTTTCTTCTACCTTTTCTTCCTCCTGCTCTTCCATCTCCTCTACCGCGGCGGCGGCCATGGATCTGGCAGCCTGTGCATCGGCAACAGCCAAAAGGCCCCCTTCACCAATCATGGAAAGATCCTCAAGCCCTACTCCAATCTCCGCAAAGGCTTCTATCTGTGCCTTTTCCTCTTTGGCGTTGACATAAAATGTACCAGTAATAATCGCCATGGCAAAAACCGCAACACCTGTCAGCGCTATAATATAATCAACGGAAGACCTATTTGTGAGTCTGTAGATAATCTTCTTTATGCCACCTTCAGGGATATCCTCATACTCATACTCTTCCTCATCGTATTCATCAGATTCGTAATCTTCCTCTTCGTCCTCGTACTCCTCCTCATCATACTCATCAGATTCGTAGTCTTCCTCTTCGTCCTCATACTCTTCTTCATCGTACTCATCAGATTCGTAGTCTTCCTCTTCGTTCTCATACTCCTCTTCATCGTACTCATCAGATTCATAGTCTTCCTCTTCGTCCTCATACTCTTCCTCATCATACTCATCGGATTCGTAGTCTTCCTCTTCGTCCTCATACTCCTCTTCATCATATTCATCAGATTCGTATTCCTCATCTTCATAATCTTCCTCGTCAAAATCCATCCATTCAAGCTCCCTGGTTTTGACTTTATGCCGCACACTCTTTTTGCCTTTTTTCAGGCCCCGCAGCAATTTCCCCATTTATGTATACCCTCCTGTTTTTGCTTTCAATGTACTGATTTTATCATCTAATCCATCCCGGCACAATCATTTTATATATAAAGAGTAAGCCCATTTTGGTTCCGTTTTTGATTATTCTGCCAGAAAATGTCAGTTTCTGTCACTATAGTACGGTAAATATTACCATATAAGTTATTGACTTTTTTCGCATAAACTGTAAACTTAATATCAGGTTTTCAATAATTTTGTTTTTTTAGAAAAGGGGAATTTTTATGATGTACATGCACTATTGTAAACGATGTCACCGCGTCTTTATGCTAAACGGGCATAAAATGATTTGTCCGAAATGCACTGATCCACTTACAGAGCTCCAGATTTCCTATCTGGATTATGTGGAGCTCGACATGGCGGAGAGGGAGGCCTTCAAAAATGCCTGCGATGATGAGGCACAACTTAACAGGCTCAAAACTACATACCGAATGTATAAATACAGTAAATGGTACAAAGAGCTTCAAGCACAAAATAAGCATAATCTGCCCATCACCACTCTTTTAGCTACTATGGCTCATCAAAATACAGAGGACTACACCATCGGGCATCTCCACTGATACACGACACAGATAACGGCAAAATCATTTTGCCGTTATCTGTAGTATACAAAAATCCCCAGCAGAATCACTGCCATTCCCAAAAGCTTACGCCTCGTAATCTTTTCCTTAAAAAATAAATAGCTAAGCAACATGACGACCACATATCCAAGAGACTCTATCACCGGAACATTAGAAAAATCCAGCCCCCGATAGGCAAGAACCGTGATAAACATGGATAAAAACATCATACCATAGCCGCAAATCACATAAACATTAAGGTACTCCTTTATAGGCGAGCTATAGGTTTTAGCTGCACTTTTCTTCAATAGAATCTGTGCAAAGGAGGCTATAATCACCGACATGATCAGGATCAGTATTGATAAATTCATGACTGTCCTCCCTCCTCACTGTTCAGTATAAAAATTCCCGTCATCACCAACAAAATCCCCGCTACTTTCCAGGCTGTAATCTCTTCATGAAAAATAAATATCCCCCAAACCAGCGCCCAAAGCAGAGTGACAGCCTTATTAGCATAAGCGACGGACAACTCAAATTTCTTAATCACCTGCTGCCATAGAAGTGCATAGATTCCCAGTACCAGGATGTCCAACCCGTACAGAAGCAAAAAACCTATGCTAAAAAGCTCCCGGCCTGATGCAAATTTGGAGACAACGCTGGAAATACTGTAAACTAAAAACACAGCTTGCAGCATCAAAACATTTCCCCATTTCAAATGCTTCTCCATAAACACTCTTCCTCTTTTCACCAAAGCTATCGGTATTCTACCACAAAAATCTTGAAAGATATATTAAATTTTTGTGAATAAGTGGATTTTTCGGTAAAATAATAGTAGAATAGCGAAAGAATTCCCATATAAGGATAAGATAAGTAAAGGAGCTCCCTTATGAAAGAAAATAAACAGAAAACATTTCCCTTTAACCTACACATCATTTTAATCATTGCGATCTTACTAATAGCCGGCATCGCCATTTACCGGCTGGTTCGTTGGAATAAAGGTGTGGATATCAACGAATTAAACGCCGGTTTGGAGAATATTGACCCCTCCGAATTTGATGTGGAAACCCTAGATATGATTATCCCCATGGACGCTTCCTCTCTTGAAGGGCGGGAAGACGACGGCATAACCACAGTCCTTTGCCTAGGGAACAACCCTTTTACAGATGACAAAGGCGATACTGGTCTTTGTGCGCTGATTGCTGACAAAACTGATGCTGTGGTCTATAACTGTGCTTTCCCTGATTCATCTGCCGCCTGTAAATATCCAAACTATAACCCGCAGTACACCAGGGATCACTTTAATCTGTATTACGTGGTAGAGTGTTTCCGCAACAACGAGTTTACTGCCATTAACTCAATCGCCGGCGATGAACCGGATCCCAGATATATGGAAAGTGTGGATGTCATGAAAACGGTGGATATGGACAAGGTGGATGTGGTTCTGATCATGTATGACAGTACGGACTATAACATCGGAACTCCCTCCGACAATCCGGACAATCCATACGATGTCACTGCTTTCACCGGCGGGCTGCGAACCACCATCAAAAATATCCAAACTACCTGGCCCTATATCCGTATCTTGGTAATGTCCCACACCTACGCCCAATATATGGACGAGAATGGCAAGCTTTTAAATGGCACCATCACTGACCTTGGGAACGGCACCTTAAACCATTACCTAGTCAAGGAATCCGAGGCTGTTTTGGACTGCGGCGTTTCCTTTATAGACAACTATTATGGAACTATCAACGAAGGAAACTATCAGGACTACATGAGTGATTATATGCATTATAACAATGCGGGCCGCGAAAAAATAGCTGACCGCATCGCTGATGTGATCAACAACAAAATGGATGTGGTAAACAGCTCCCCCGCAGAATAAACGACATATGCCAGGCTTTGTCAGGCATCCTTACGAGTAGGGAAAATCTTCCCTACTCAATTTATACTTTTTCTGTTCATTTCCGTGCCAGTAATTCTTCATAATCAAACTCCTGTGCAATCCTTCTCATACGCGCCAGATAGTCTCCAATCTCCTCTCCCCGCTCACCTTCCTTTGCCACAAGGAACTTTCCTTCCGCAAAGCACTCTGCCATATACCGATTATACCTGGGATGGTAATGGCTGTAATCCGCATAATTGTTCAAATCACAGATAATCTCCTCCCTGTCCGGGAAAAAGTAGACCTTTACATTGTCATAGTCATTTAACCTTTCTGAGATATATCGGTATTCCTCAAGAGTTGCCTCCAGATGATTTTCCTTAATCACATCATTCCAAAACAAAATACTGTAGGGCGGAAAAAAAACGACAAATTCCGTCTCAGGGTTATTTTCTATATAAGGACAGATATTGGCTGCCAAATTCCTTTCCACTGCCTCTAGATAGGCATCCTTTGGAGTTTCCTCCTTCACCTGCTCTGGAGAATTGTAATTATGCAGCACCCATTCCTCACTGTAATATTCCTCCGTCCACCAACTGGCATACACGTTAGATAAATCCGTAGGTTCAGGATCTGCAATCGGCCGAAGAATATAATTAAGAAGCACATCCTTATTCAGGACATACTGGATATCATTCAAATAATTATCGTCATACAAATATTCTGGTATAGGATATTTCGTCTCATCGACCCCTCCTGTATAAGTGATGACATCCACTCCCAAAAAGACCTTTTTCAGCCGTCTTTCTCCCTGATTATTTTTGCTCTTGAATATGATCTCCATAATATTGGCCTGATCCTTGGGATAAGCCGCACTGTAGCTGAGCTTTATGGTGTCTAAATCCATCAGCTCCTTAAACCAGGTGGTCTGGAAATTTACTGTCATAGAAGAGCCCAAAATCACGCTGTCATACTCCATGTTTGCCGCCATCCCGGGGTTCTGGGACAACTGATTATCAACCAGATAAGGGAAGTCTTCCAAAGGGGCATGGTAATGGAAAAAGGGATCCACATACACCACCAGTGCCGTTATCAGAAGGGCGGCTGCCAGAGCAAAAGCCAGAAACAATAGAATTACTCTTTGAAATTTTTTTTGTGTATTCAATACTTTATTTCTCTCCTGTTTCCTGTCAAACGCCTGTCGATTAAAAATTCACATACAAAAATGAACTGACTCCCGAGAAGGAAAGCACGCTCCACACAAACAGAACCGCCAGGAACAAAGCGCTTGCCACCCCCGGCTTTGTCTTCTCTGCAACGCTCACCGCCGTCCTCCCAAAGAATACCAGCAAAAGCACTGCTGCCAGAATCAGCACCATGAGAATATAATGGGCATACTGCCAGCCATCCAGCCCAAGCACCTTGATTACATACCAGAACTCGTCCAGGTTAAAGCTTCCGGCCAGCTCCCAGTTGATTCTGCCAAAGGAAAAGCTCCCAATCGTTTTCAGGAGAGATACCGCTTCCTTCACCGAGGGCGCCCTAAAAAAAATCCAGGCAATATTGACATATAAAAAGGTGAGCAGCACACTGAGAGCATGGCCTGTTTTTCCGAGCAGTCCCGAATTTCCTTCAGAACTGCCGCTTCCCTTTTTCTGAAAATCCTTTCCTGCGTCTTTCCGGAAATCCTTTCGAAAATCCTTCCGGAAATCCTTCCGTATTCTGACCACCACAAACAAGACTCCATGCATCAATCCCCAGATCACAAACTGCTCCCCGGCCCCATGCCAGATTCCGCTGACCAGAAATACCAGAAGGCAATTTCCGTAAGTCCGAAGCCTCCCCTTCCGATTGCCGCCCAGAGGAATATACAGATATTTTGTAAAAAAACGGGTCAGGGTCATGTGCCACCTGTTCCAGAACTCCATAATATTGGCGGCCTTATAGGGGGAATTAAAATTAAGCGGCAGGGTAAATCCAATCATCTGAGCAATTCCCATTGCCATATCGCAATAGCCGCTGAAATCAAAATAAAGCTGCAGAGTGTAAGAAAGCATTACAATCAAAGCGTCCCCTGAGTTTAAAGCGGCAAGATTTGCATAGCCAAAATCCGCCGCTTTTCCCAATGTATCCGCAATCAGAACCTTTTTGAACAACCCCAAAACAAACAGATACAGCCCCCTGTATACCTGTTCCCAGTCCACCGTTGCCCCTCCCTGCCCATCCTTTAAAGAACCCCTGTCCTCAAATTGAGGAAGCAGCTCATCGGGCAAGGCAATAGGTCCCTGCATCACCTTTGGAAAAAAGCTCACATATAATCCATAAGAGAGTATACTCGCCTTTTTTAAATTTCCCCGATAGCGCTCCATCAAAAAAGCAATCTGGGTAAAAGTGAAAAAGCTGATGCCCAGCGGCACAAAGTCACCTGTATCCATATACTTAAAGACAAACAAAAGTCCTAAATTAAAAACCAGTCCTACAATGAGTGCCGCCTTTTTTTCCTTTCCAGAATATCTTTCCATGAGATAAAATAAAAGATAATTTACCACCATGCTCCCAAGCAGCACTGGTAAATATTCCGGATGTTCCCAGCCATAAAACAAGAGTGATGCCAGCAGCAAAGCAAGTGGTGGAGATATCGTCCAAAACCTTCCTGTACGTCTCCCACCACCATGATTCTTCGCTATCCCTTTACAGGCATAATAGATCACCAATAGTAACGGGAAAAATGCAAACAAAAACCCGTATGAATTAAACAGCATAACCTTTCTTCCTCATTCAACGTATTCGCCTAGTCTTTAGCCCTCAGGAGCCAAAACCTCCGGATCCTGATAAATCCGGTACCCGTCAATCTCATCAATCAGTAAAAGACCGCTTTCCTCTGGGTCTACATCCGTCTGCTTCTCCTGGCCCATCACCAGATACTCACAGCGCTCCTGCCTTGTAAGTGCAAGCAGCTCTTCCATATTCACCACTTCCGGCTTTTCCATGGCCTCATAAACCGCATTGTAATAGTCCCAACGCTCCACCAACATTTCCCTTCCATAGGGCATATTGATGGAAGCATCATATTGTCTGACAAAGTGAATCAACTCCGTAGGCATTACTGCCGAAACTCTCACAGAAGGATCTCCCGATTTGATTCGGTCACAAATTTTTATCACAGTATCCGGTATGTGATAAAGATTTTCTGCCTTGGTAATATAGGGGCTTCGATATACATAGCTTCCACAAACGATCACAAGGGCGCTGGCAATCACCAGACCAATCCTCCTATGCCTTGCAAACAGCCGGCAGGCCCCATAGCAAAAAATCACCCCCATAGGAATCGTCCACAAAACCCGATAATAGGTTTCCCCGTCTAATCCTGCTGCCACAAAAGCTTTCCTGCTCGCAGGGAAAAGGAACAGCGCTACCGCCAGAAACGGCGCATATACCAGCACAAGGCGCACTTTTTTCTTTTTTTCCGTCACCAGCAAATAGAGCCACATCAGAAGGGACAATGCCAAAAGTAGCTTAAGTCCCGTATATAACTTAAAAATCACAAGGCTTTCCAAAAATATTCCGTACATAAATTCCTCCTTTGTCCTAAGGGGGTATCAGGCGAAGCCTGGTGGACTTTCTTAGGACTGACTATCTTATCCTATCAGTCCGTGGGTAAGCGCCACATAAAGCAGTACATAAACTCCCCCCGGCACACAGGCAAGCGCCGCTTTGATCACTATACCTATCTGTCTTTCCCTGATCGCAAACAAAAGACTAAGCCCAGCCGTCATCAGGCAGCTTAGCATAATTGCCAGAGAGCTGCTAGCTCCTCCGGCCAGATTCAGACAGGCAAGCAATATCCAAAATCCAAGCTGCCCCTGATAGTCCTCTTTTTTTTCGCCAAGAATACTCTTTCCGTTTTCTGTAATGCTCCAGCCTTCCTTTAGCCGTAGCCCTGGTCCTCTGTTCCCCACGCTCCCCTTCTCAAACAAGCACAGAAATATCCAAAGCACCGCAGGAATCACAAAGTTACCGGCAAACGACTTTCCCTGCCAGGTACGGGTGAGAAAAAAGGTTTCCGTGGTATAAATCGATACAGCACCAAACATCTGCCACAGGGCAATCAGCACCATAAACATAGAAAGCGGTTCCTTCTTTGTTCCCCCTCTTTCTTTGAAAAGAGCCTTTCCCACCTGAAAATAAAGAATATAGGTCAGGGGAATCAAAATTAACGGCATTACACTGTGCGCTATCATCGTGGCATGTATCCCACTCATACTGCCCACATAGGCTTCCCAAATAGGGAAAAGCGCCAGAGCGTGACGCACATCAAGCGGCGAGCTTCGCCCCGTATAGGGATTGACCCGATACAGAGAGTCAATCTGCTGAGCTGTAAGCGCCTGCACCCCATAGTAAGCGTCATCCCCGTCAAAGGATGCTCTGGTGAAAGCCATATAAAGCTGGAATCCCAGCAGCGCCAAAAATAATATCCCGTATATCCAGCTCTCTAAAGAGGTCTCTTTGATAGCAAAAATCTCCTTAAAGTTCAGTTCATACCCCTTCCTCATTTCCAGATAGGTTATCCAAATTCCAGCTAGAGCGCAGACTACCAAAAAAGGGGTATACCACTTGACAAAGGTAGAAAAGCCATCATAGACTGCCAAAAGCACCACTGGTATTCCCACAATTTCCAGAAGGGTAAACTGTAAAATATAGCCTCCAAGCAAAGCTACCCCCGGCGTCCTATACCTCTTTTTCAAAAGAGGTAGGCAAAGCAATCCCATACAAAAAGGAATGATCAACAGCCAAAAGATTAAACTAACGATCTTGTATACAAGCATTGTCCTATACCCCTTCTTTCTGACTAATCCATCCGCCGGAACAGATAATACGTAAACTCCAATTCTCCCTGATACCAGGGTGCCTGGGCAACCAACTCATATCTGTCCCAAATCACCTCCGGATAATAATCCCGGGCAAGAACATAATCTATCTGCCCTTCCCGGATATACCGTTCTTGCTCCTTCTCCACCTCATCGATCGCCAGTGTCTGTGTCTGAAACCACCTGCAAGTGGGAACAATATCACACACAGTATACAGCCCTGCATCCAGACAACCAATGTTGAGCAGAGTGGGATTCGGCGTTTCCTCCACTATTTCTTTGAATTTATATAAAAAGATATCTTCCTTCTTTTCCAGCCTGTGGGGAATATTCATGGAATTCGTCCAGATAATTCCTATTCCCAACAATGCCGTGCATGACGCTAAAGCAGCCAATACGGCCAGACTACCAACCGAATTGCTCCGAATACCACGATCGCTCTCCCCTCGCCTAGCTCTCTGCTGCCCACTTTGCCTGGAAGCTTTGCCTGCGCCCCATTCCAGAACACGTCCAATCAAGGCAAATCCAAACACCGTAAACACTGCTAAAGGAAGCGCATAATAGGGAAGCTCCGATCCCCCCACATAAATCCCAAGAAAGAGAAAAAAACTCAGCGCAAGTGGTAAGAAACGTTCCAGCCACTTTTTCTTTTTTCCCATTATAACCCATATCATCCCTGGTATTAGAAAGATAAAATAAATAATATTCGCTCTGATCAGCCAATAAAGGAGCTTGCTCAAAGTGTATGTTCGCTCAAACAGGGTTGGACCTTCCCCGTTTAAATTGCTGTACACAAACACATTGATATACACATAGCCCCAATACCACTCATAAAGACCGTGCCCCAAAGCAAAATAAATCACCCATGGCAAAAAGGGAAGCGCCATTCCCCCTAGAAAAATAAAACAGCTCTTTATCCCTTTCATAAACTCTTTCCTTACAAGAAAGGAAAAAAAGACACACATCATCCATGCAAAGAAAAATCCAAGCACTGTAAATTTGATGTTGGCAACCATCCCCGCTAAAAGCCCGCCTATAAAAATCTTCCGGCCGCTCATTGCCTCTTCAGGATATTGATTCTTGAAATAATTCATCACCAAATACAGTCCCCACACCAAAAAGGGAAAGCAGACCTCCTCCGCGCTGCCGCCCCAATAAAAACTTCGGGAACTGATGATTACTGCAAGCACAAGGGGGCTTAGTACAAGCGCTGTCCCCCTCTTCACATAAAGCATCAAAATTCGGCAAATGCCAAACAAATCAAAAGCCGCCAGTATTCCCTCCAGCAAGAATACGCCCGCAAATGTGGTATGAGAAACGAGGTAAGCCAGTCCATACAGGAAATAGAGATACATCCCCTTCTGGTCAAACACATCCCTGTAAGGCATCTTCCCATTAAACAGCGCTTTTCCCACAGAAAAATAGCTGTTGGCATCATTCCAGTCATTACAAGGGTAGAAAAAGGACGAACGGCTTGCAAAAAAGAGCAGTAAAAAACCCACCACCACAAGATAGCACGCCGCCAGTATTCTTTTATTGCCGGGTAAAGCGGCAGATTCCTCATAACAATTCATACTCTATTTTTCTCCATCCCGCTCAAAAAATTCGTAATGACCTTTTTCATTTTACACTAATTTTTCCGTAAACACTAGTGTATTTTTCTTTAATGTATGCTAGAATATGGTAATGGGCATGATTAACTTCATATAACTGTTTCCTATTAGTATGAACTGTTACATCAATTTCCAAAAAGAAAAGGCGGACAAAACATGAAGAAAGCACTTGTCATAGGCGCTGGCCCTGCGGGGCTCACTGCCGCTTATGAACTTCTGACAAAATCAAAAGACATAGAGGTCATCGTTTTTGAAGAGAGCGACTGTTTCGGCGGTATCTCCAAAACCGTAAATTATAAAGGCAACCGTATGGATATGGGTGGTCACCGTTTCTTCTCCAAAATCCCTGAGGTCAATGATTGGTGGGATAAAATGCTTCCCATGCAGGGTGCGCCCACCTATGATGATATCATCTTAAACCGGTCCATGCCCCTTGTTAAGGGCGGTCCCGATCCCGAAAAGGAAGACCGTGTCATGCTCACAAGGCATCGCGTCTCCCGCATTTATTTTGGTGGACAGTTTTATGACTATCCGATTTCCCTGAAGCTGGAAACCCTAAAGAATTTTGGTTTTCTCACCACCATGCAGGTTGGATTCAGCTACCTGGCTTCCCTGATTCACAAGAAAAAGGAGGACAGCCTGGAGAATTTCTATATCAACCGGTTTGGCCGCAAGCTCTATTCCATGTTCTTTGAGTATTACACAGAGAACCTCTGGGGACGCCATCCCAGCGAAATCGACCCTTCCTGGGGGGCGCAGCGCACCAAAGGCATGTCCATTATGGCAATCCTTAAGGACATTATCGAGAAAAAACTGAAAAAGAAAAACCGCAAGGTGGAAACCTCTCTGATTGAGGAATTCAAATATCCCAAATTAGGCCCCGGACAGTTATGGGAGGTGACCGCTGCCGAGGTTGAGAAGCTGGGCGGAACCATCATTAAAAATGCATGCGTAACCAAATTGCACAAAAACGAAAAGAATATCCTCACCTCACTTACCTTTGTAAAGGACGGACAGGAACACACCATGGAAGGAGACTATTTCATCTCCTCCATGCCGGTAAAGGATTTGGTGGCCGGAATGAATGATGTTCCCGCTGAGCCCGCCAGAATTGCCGCCGGGCTCCCCTATCGGGACTATATGACCTTAGGTGTTCTGGTTCCTAAAATTAATCTAGAAAATAAAACCAATATGAAAACCGTAAGCAATATCGTTCCGGATTGCTGGGTCTACGTACAGGACAGGAACGTGAAACTGGGACGTTTCCAGATTTATAACAACTGGTCCCCTTACATGATAAAGGATCTGGAGCACACCGTATGGATTGGACTGGAATATTTCGTAACGGAAGGGGATAACTTCTGGAACATGACCGAGGAGGAATTCTCCAAAATCGGTGTGGAAGAAATGATCAAGTTAGGGCTGATCGACAGCCCTGATGTTGTCATAGATACTCATATGGAAAAAGTAAAAAAGGCGTACCCCGCCTACTTCGATACCTATGACGAGATCGATACCCTAGTTGCCTATTTAAGCTCCATCGACAACCTCTACTGTGTAGGGCGCAATGGCCAGCACCGCTACAATAACATTGACCATTCTATGGTTACTTCCTTTGAGGCTGTGGGGAATATCTTAAGCGGCAGGAAGGACAAGTCCAATATCTGGAATGTAAACACAGAACAGGAGTATCACGAGGAAGCTCCAACCAACGAGGCGGAAATAGATTAGAAAATCAAATTTATCCAAAAAATGCTGTCACACAGTGAACATAATCTCTAGGTGACAGCATTTTTTACGTTTCCTTGTTTTGTTGTCTATTCTTATTTTCTGAACAGGGATTGTCTGGCACCGTGATTAGCCGCCCGATTTTTCAGCGTATCATCCACCATATCCATGCGAAGTCCTGCATCAATAAAATCACAGTATTTACAGAAATCATAGCCCGCCCGACTTTTTCTGATGGCCTGGCGAAGCTTTTGATAAGCTGCACTGTTCCATGCCTCCTTTAGCGGCGTCACATTCAAATCTGCCAACGTTGATTTCTCAAAATTATCACAGCAACAAATCCCCATCCTGCCATCCGGGAAGATGAACATATCTGTATAAGGCATCAGACAAGTTTCCTTAATAATTTTCTGATCATTTTGCTTATTGGGGGCACTGCCTGCTCGATTGGTCAGCACTGCATCCATGTAGCGCATCTGGATCAGCAGCTCCACATCCTTGAATTCCTCCTCATGAGTTCTGGCATAATCATAAATTTCCTTTACATTATCATGCAGCTTCATATCCCGACAATAATTGTTGATGATGAGCTGATTCACGTAAGGAATAATCTCCTTCACCTTATCCACCGTGAGCAAAAGGCCATTGGTGGAAAGAAAAATAAAACAGTCCGGGAGCTGCTCTCTGCAATATTTATGAAATTCCACCACCCTGGTATCCAGGAAGGGCTCATTATTTCCATAAAGAGTCAAATGCCCTTTGTAATTCCAATCCCTTAGCTGATCGATAATGCTATAAAATAACTTATCATCCATACGCTTATAGGGACGCTTCTCAGCATTTTTATTGGCAGTGCAGAAAGAACAGGTGCTGTTGCAGCGGTTGATGGTCTCTAAATTTACCACCAAAGGCTGGGGTGGCTCTCCAGTTTTATAGAAATATTCAATATATTTTTCCTGTAATTTGTTTCTGGTAAGAAACTGCAGCTTTAAATAGCTCTCCGAAGAAAGCTTGGGAAATCTCTTTTGAAGGTTCCAGCCGAGTGCCCCACCAAAATTGTGAAACTTAACCGACATTCCATTCTCCTTATCTATAGGTTTATTATCTCCAGATTCTAACTGTTTTATCTTAGCATTTTCTGAAAATTACGTCAATCAACACATTAATTTTTCCTTTCTATCCTCTATTCATTTCAGCATAGATTTTGCGCCAAAATTGTGGTAAACTCAGATATGACATTCCCTTCCTTTGATTTTGTCTTTTAAGGAGGCAAACCTAGGATACCATAGCTTTTATGTGACATTAATTATAGAAAAGGATATATTTCATGAAAAAAAAGATTATTGAAAGCAAATACGAACTCCTTCTGATTCTCCTGTTTATAGCAATGTCAATCACTGCATGCCCTCTATATACCATAAATTTCGATGAATTTTATACTATGCAGTGGTGCCGTGACAGTCTCCCGAATTTCCTACATGAAGTCCTTCATGATACCTCACCCTTTCTGTATTATTTCATGATAAGGCCTTTTACGCTACTGACAGGACAAAATATCTTTATGGCACGCCTTTTTTCCTTGGTAGCTTTACTCATTCTTTTTCTAATTGGCATAACCTTTGTCAAAAAACATTTTGGCAGAAAAGCTATGTTTTTTTACCTTATCATTCTTTATATGAATCCATTTATGCTTCAGAAGTCCACAGAAATCCGAATGTATCTATGGGCGACTGCTTTCACTCTTTTAAGTGGTGTTTTTTGCTTTTACCTTTTGTCTTCCCCCTCACGAAAGGACTGGATCTATTTTACTCTTTTCAGTCTTTTGTCGGCTTATACACACTATTATGCTGTACTTACCATGGTTTTTCTTTACCTCGGCATTCTCTTTTATTATGTAGGCAGTCATGATACAAAACAAATCAAAAACTGGATTTTATGCAGTGTTATAACCGTTCTTGCTTATCTCCCCTTTCTGCTAATTGCAGCAGCCCAAATTCTGGAATCAAATGGCGGCTGGATTCCAAAACCTAATTCCCGTTTAGAGCCCTTAAAGGAATTATTTTACAGCGAAATCCCTTACTCAGAGTATTTTTATCTTACACTTATGGCAGGCTTTACCCTCCTTTCGCTGATCGCTTTTATAAAGAAAAAGCACATAACATATTACTGGTCCTTCATCTGCTGCTGTGCTGTATGGGGCATTGCCGCTTTCGGTATTCTTTTTGGAGAACTTGTAGCTCCTATCATGTTGAGCAGGTATCTGATCATGCCTGTATGCCTTTTGTTTTTGGGTATCAGCCCTGTTGTAGAGCAGGTTCCCAAATATTTCGTTCTATTTCTATGCCTGATTTTTGCTCTGATCGGAGGAATACGCTATCAATCCACTGTTCAGGTTGAAAAAAATGATCGAACCATCGACACTATCCGATTTGCCCAAGAACAGATCACAGAGGATGATATTATCATTCTCACAAGTGGGAATGACTATATTTATAACTGTACCTATTACTACATTCCTCAGGCAGAGCTTTATTATGTCAGTTCCTTTAGCACTGAATTGCTCCTCAATGATGAGCAACATAACGAATTCTGGTTCTTTGACACTGGAAACTATTTAGAACCGGATGAACTAAAGAAAGCTGGCCTGAATACTGAAGATTATGGAACTTATCAATTTGGATATCTTTTTTTTAAAATATATAAAATAAATAAAATATGAAAAGGAAGAGACCAAATGAAGTACAATGGACTTCTAAAAGGTGGCCTCTCCATCATGGGCAATCAGGGATGCCGACGTAACTTGTTCCAGCCTCATTAGCTCTTTTACCAGCACTGCCTCATCTTTCACCCTCACCTCAATTGCCATATCCAGATGATCGGAGGTCAGATTTCTCGCCTTAACCTTATGAAGCATACAGTACTTTCTAATAATTTCCATAATCTCTTCTTCATTTTCAAAGGTTTTGGAGTTTACCAACAATATTTGCGGAGCCTTCGCTATAGGAAGACGATCCGCCAAAAGCAGTATACAAGTCAGTACTACTGATGCAATCACTGCAATAATAGCAAATCCAGCTCCACAGACAATACCAATACTAATAGACCAGAACAAAAAAACCAGATCCATAGGGTCTTTAATTGCAGTTCTGAAACGAACTATAGACAAGGCGCCTACCATCCCCAGGGAAATAATAATGCTGGACTGAATCGTTAAAATAATTGCTGCTGTAATGATAGCCAATGCCGGAAGCGCTAAATTGAAATTCTTATTATAAAAAGATTGTCTGTTAAGTATTCGATATAAAATAAATATATAAGCAGCTATCAGTGTTGTAATTATCATGCATACAGCAATTGACTTTACCGAAAGATCCGAGGATGCATAGCCTTCCAGAAATGATTTTTTGAAAATATCCGCATAGCTCATATTCTTATTCCTCCATAAGTATTATATTTTCTGCACAAATAATATTTAGAAAAGTTACACCATTGTAGTGAATCCATCTGCATATGGTTTTTAATGTAATCCGGCAGAAATTCATCCCACTTCACCTCCAGAACTGACATTCCCTTTGGAAGAAAAGGTCTGACCACAATATTTTTCTCCAAAAAACCAGAAATGTCATTGGAAGAGCAAATCATTTCATCGAATGTTACTCTCACATTACCATTAGCTTCCACAAATGGATAGCGTTGATACTCTACGATTACAACCGGTCTCATAACCTTTTTTTGCAATTCCAACAGCATCTTTTGCAGTTCTGCAGACATATCAGAGGTAATCTGCACTTGTTCTCTGTTCATAAGTTTTCTGCAAAGTGATTTGTCAATGGAACAGGAATGTTTCAATGTCATCTGACGGTTCTTACTCTTTTTCTCCAAAATAATCCTTCTTGCATCCCCATTATAAATACGAATTCTATATTTATCCCTTTCTCCAATGCCACTTTCATTTTCATAATAACAGTCATCCCCTGGCGAATCAAAATATAGACTTCTAATCCGATAGGAGCCAGTCTCTTTTGTATGAACATCCGATTTTAGAAGAAACCTTACACGCGTCTTTAAAACTGCGCTCTCCATGCTATTTATCAGATATTTATATTCATGTCTGTATTTTACCTGACTTGACTGTTCTGTCATTTTATAATTTCCTCATCAAATTCCCGAATACCCTCACACTGTATAGTTTCCAATATAGAATATAAATCCACCTGGCTTTCAGTAATGGATACATATTTCGTAGACGAAATTGCATTTTTCCCTGCAATCACTTTTAAGCTTCCGCCTTGAACTATTACCATATCTTTCTCACTGTTTGCCAAAACGCCAATACCTTCACACTCTACTTCCGTTTCAGAATTAATCAGAATTACACCATCATTTCCCCTGATTCCGCTTTCCTTCGCTTTTACGTAAATACTACTGTTTACTATTTTCAAGCGATCCTTCGATCGAATGGCATCTGCATGATAACCATACACGGACAGCCTGCCGCTTCCATTAAATGTCAGATCACAATTGCTAAAAACACATGCTTTCTGTTCTTTTCCATTCTTTAAACCATCGCTTAGAATATTTTCTGTTCCCTCTTTTGCTGTTATAATCACTTTTGCTGCTTTTTCAGCATAGATAGCTGGCCCTTCATCAGAAGTTAGTTCCACATCATCCAGGATTAAGTGCACGATTTCATCCTCATACACACGAATTACAATATTTCCATGCTTCATTTTCCCTCTTATAGCATAGGTTCCTTCTGTATCGATTATCAGTTGCCTTCCATCATAGTGATAGTTCTCTCCCTGGCCTGCTTTTAGACTGTTAAGATCAATCTCCCAGACCTCTTTGCCCACAGTATCTCTGTCATTAGCAGTAATTTCATATTCTCCCACACGATTCTGTACAGACATCTCCTGTTCACTTTTTTTCGGCACACCGACCGGCATTTCCAATATTTGCCCGCATCCTGAAAGCCAGATCAAGCCAAGCAAAAGCCCTATTACACATATATTTTTTCTTTTCATCATACCTGTCTTTACAGCCTCCGCAATTTCTAATCAGCCTTTTCAAATACAGCCTGGATTTGAATGCCTCCTGTCGGAATGAAAATTTCCTGTTCCTCATCCATATCTGATATATCCCCACTCCAACCTGCAAATCGATATCCTTCTCCCGGTACTGCACGCAATAAAACAGGATAATCTGTAAAATATTGTCCGCTCCAACCATCCTCCACAAATGCAGTATTTACCATAACCTGTCCACCTGAGGGTATATTTGAATGAACCGTAATCGTCTCCAAATTTCCCGTCAATCCCAGAATCTCTGTCAGCTCGTCTGTGACCTGTGAAAAACGCTTTTGAAAGAAATCATCTACCTTTGCTAAATCTCCATCAAGTTCATCCATTGTAAAGGTTCCGTTAAAAAATCTTTGCTGAGTTTTAATCATCTGGTCCTGATAAACTTCCCTCCACTTCAACAGTTCCTCATGCACTTTGTTATATGCATAAGTAGTATTGGCTATATCCATAAAAGTAAGACAGAATTGCTTTCTGAACTGCTCATTATCAAGCAAACTTTGCAGTATCGGTTCCTGAAACAGATCGTTTTCCATTATTTTAACAACAGAATCATCATCTATGTTAAGAGTAATATCCAAGTCAAACAGCATCCATCTCCATCTACCATCTCCATAAAGGCTTCCATCTGCTTCAATGGACCTCCACAGTGCAGTATTCTGTATAAATGATACATCTTGATTATCTACATAGAAATTAATACAAAAATAATCGATCAGACTTTGCACATCGATCAATTCGCATACCATTGCATAAACATCGTCATAGGACAAATCACATTCCTTAATCACATCGAGCATGTATTGATATGCCTCCTGCGCTTCATCATTACCAATATCTGCTACGCCGGCATCAATCAGCCACACATTCTCTTCATTTATTCCGTAATGGTTTTTAAAATATTCTTCCTTGTACCGCTCCCGAATATTATAAATTCCCCAGTACTCACCGTCCAAAAACAAAACACATGGCATTGATCTCTGTATTGCTACATCTCTGTCCTGCGCTAACTGCTCTAAAAATGAATCCTGAAACATCAGCCCGTCGTTATTATTTCCTCCATTCCTCAGTTTAATAGTCGAATAAACCGTCTCTGGGAAAAATTCATAAGGAAATATAACATTTTCATCATAAATATCTCTTCCGTAGATATTGAAAGATTTTTTGGGGGTAGCGCGTGTAGATTGTCCGGCAGTTCTGATGCCTACATTTTGAGTAAAACAATAACTATGTTCGGCATCAAAAAAAGTGATTGTCGCGTCCCGTTCCCACTCTCTGCCATCCTTAAAAGCATTAGAGGCCATATAAAGGTGATACATCTCTCCTTCTTCGTCCATAAAGCTATCTAACAATCTACCATCCTGAAGACCACCCTTTTCCTTGTATTCCTCTAAAGCTGCTCCATTTCCATAAATCCCTGTTTCTGTATCAAACAAATTATCAGGATCTGTTACAATTGAAATGGTTGGAAGCTGATCATATTCCTTTTTCTTCCCATATCCCACAAAATATATCTTTGATACAATCCTGCTGACTGTTTGCTTTTGCTCATTGACACTGACAGCTCGTATAATGGTGGCCTTGTCTACCTCAAAAGAAGGTACATAAGTTCTGGTGGGAGACAAATCTGTACGCGCCGCATACACATTCTCCTGCTCACTTGCATCTTCTATTTTTATAGGGGCACTGTAACGAATGGATTCTCTTGTGGGAGTACTTCCATCTAAGGTATAATAGATCGTCTCATCTTCTTCTGCCATAATTGTTAGCTCAAATGAATCATCATAAAAGCCGCTTTCTGCGCTAAAAACAGGATCTTTTAGTTCTACCAAGGGCAGTACTTCCGCACTATTGTTTGATGCTCCTGGCGTAGCCTGCATCATCCTCCACTGTTTCCCTCCATCCTTGACTCTTCCATACCCGGTGTCGTAAGATAATGTAGGAATTTTTACCGAATCAATAATTTCTTCTGTATTGGAATTGCTTAAAAAAACATTATCGCCAAACTTTGATATCCTAAATCCAATCTTTCCGGTATCCGCATCATCCTTTCCATCCAGCCATATCACACAATACTCCTTCGGTGCAAGGACAAGCCCATTCAGTGGATATTTTTGCAAATATTCCTCATCGTCAGACAAAAACCAACCATCCATTGAAATTGCCTTATCACTGGTATTGTATAGCTCTATATAATCCGGATACTTGTTGTTTTCGTCCCGAAACAGTGTAAAATTGCTACTGCAAACCTCATTAATCACCACCTGTTTTTTACTTTCGAACGCGTTAATCCAATAAATCAAGTATGCCAAAAAAGCTGTCAATATCACCAACAGACCAGTCATTATATTTTGAAAAAAATGTCTGTGAGAAAATAATTTCATACTGAACCCGCTACTCCGTATATATAAAATATCTTTTACCAAACGATGCCATAAATTTTCTTTCCGGAATGACTAGTTACCTGTAATTCTCTAGCATAGGAGCCAGATACCCCTTTCGCTCTTCAAAGAAAATCCTTATTTTTTCTACCTCCTCATTAAAAATGACTAAAGAATCATCCCCCAGAAAACGTTTATCATGCTTTTTCATAGGTTCTTCCATAAAGTTCTGATACTCCATAAGAATTTCATCCATCTTTTGGGCTTCAAAAACCGTATCCGCCAATTCTTCTATCTTAAAAATCAACTCTGTGCGAAAGGTATCGTTTGTCATCATGTTTTTAAACATGACATCATTCTCCATAACATACTTTATAGTATCCAAATCGGCACTAAAACCTGGAGAATTCAAATCCCAAATCACCCATCTCCATCTACCATCTCCGTATGATCCATTTTCTATCTTTTTCGTTCTCCATAAACCATAATTCAACCACGGCCAATCTCCATACCTTCCAATATAAATCATAATCGCATAATAATCTATATAACTTTCTATATCAATCATTTCACAAATTTTTTCATAGTTTTCTTTCCTTGTGACATCACTTTGTGAACAGAATTCATACATTAAAGAATAATATTTTAAATCGTCTTCCTCTCCTGCTTCCAGATCACCGCTTTTTACCATAATAACATTATCCTTACTCACACCATACTGATAAGCAAAATAATCTTCATTATATTTTTCATTAAGCCAATAAACACCCCAATATTCTCCATTTAAAAATAGTACATACGGTTCATAATTCATTGTTGTAACGTTAAAATCCTTTACAGCAGTAGAAACAATGTAATCTTTTGCCTTTGTCTGCACATCATTCCCACCTTGAAAAAGAGTCACCGCCGACGCATAATATCCCGTTCCAAAAAGATCCGCCTGAAGTAATTTATTTCCATCATATTCTTTCCTTGCATATATATTTAAGCTCTTAGGATTATATCCACGACTGATTCCTCCATGAATACGAATGCCACACTCCTGCTGAAGAACCAACTTTCCTCTTTCATCAAAAAACTGGCACTCTGCTTTCCTCTCCCATTCAATTCCTCTATTTCTATAATTGGCCTTCCAAAAACCCCAAAACTCTTCCCGCCAATAATACTCCCCGCTCCCACGATACTTATCAACATATTCATCATAACTCTTTCCAGTTACATAAATACCGTTTTCATAATCAAATAGGTTAGAAGGGTCTGTCACGATACTGAGTATCTTCATTCCTTCATAGCCCCCTTTATCAGCAAAATCCACAAAATATACGGCTGTCTTTATATCGCCGCAATTTCCCAGCTCATCACAAGAGACAGCCCGTATAACCGTTGCCTTGTCCACCTTGTAATCGGGAACATGATATCCGGGATAGTCAAAACTGATTTTCTCTATTTCTTCTTTGTCAAAGCCTGTCGAAACATCCGTTCGCATTGAATATACATTATTATTATCAGAAGCATCCGTTATTAAAACTGGTCCCTCATATCTTAGGGAATTCTTATCGGGTTTAGTACCATCTAACGTATAATAAACAGTTCCTGTATTAGCCATTATTTCCACCTCAAACGGCTCTTTATAAAATCCTGACTCTACAGAAAAGTGTACTTCTCCCGGATTTTCCAGAATCTTATTGTTTTTTTCTTTCAGAATACATTTAAATACTACCAAAAAAGCAACAAAAAAAAGGCTTATTCCCAACAAGACTTTGTTTTTATTATAAAATATCATCTAAATCATACTCCATTAAAGAAAATCGCTCAATACCTTTTTCCTTCTCCAGTATACTTGACAAGGCTCCTGCTTCTTTCGTAATTATTTCAAAAACGTAATCCATCCCCTTTTCTGTATGGTTTCTGCTCTTGATTCGATATCTTTTCACATGATTTTTCAACAACTCTATGACTGCAGCTTCATTATCTGCTGATTTACAATGTACCACCAGAATGTGTGAATTCATGCTTCTATTAATGTGATTTAAAATAACCAGAACAACTGTTGCTACCAGAGAAGTCACTATCGCCATTTCATACAATCGGCATCCACAAGTAATACCAATATGTATTGCCCACAAAATGAAAATCAAATCCACTGGATCCTTTACCGCTGTTCGGAAACGGATAATTGCCAGAGCACCTATTGTGCCGAGTGTAATTACCAAATTTGACTGTAGACACATGATAATCGTAGAAATAAAAAACGGTAATACAGCAATGCTAATATTAAAAGCTTTGTTATATAAAGAGCGATGTAGTACCACCTGATAAACAAAAAATTCATACAATGCCAACAACCCTACTACTAAAAGTACTGACAACAGCATTGATGTTGTAATTTCCTGATTTCGAAAGCTATCGCTAATATGATTTAAAATTCCCTGAATCAGCCCCATTTTCACTCTCTCCTATATCGTTTTATTGTATTTATTCTTTTCCTGAATTGCAATTCTTCCCAAATAATACTTGGAAAACGATCTTTGCACAAGTATATTTCCACGGAGCACTGCCTTAATATATGAAGGAAGTATATCATCAAATTTTACCTCCAAAACATGTTTATTCTTTTCTAAAACCGGAATTTTTACATAATCTCCGCTTAAAAATCGTTCAATTTCTTCCGATGCCGAAATATTATAATCTAAAGTAATTCTTATATTCGCAATACTTTCTACAAATGCTTCTCTTTCGTAATTAATAATAACTCTGGGTAAAAATCTTCTGTTTACAATATCAATACAAAACTCCTTAATAAGCTGCTCTTTCGTATTCCAAAAAACATCCATTGCCCGTCCTTCTATAATTAGATGATACTCCTCCAGCAAAAGAGCACATTTTCTTTTATAGCAATAGCTATTCAGTTTTTCTTTCTTTTCCAACCATAACCGACCGGAATTATCTCCATAATATCTGATACGATATTTAAATCTTTTTCCTTCTCCGAATACATTTAACCTTGCACAAGTATCCTTATAATCATCAAAATACAAGCTATGAATTTCATATTTTCCATTTTCATCTGCATAAGAATCATACGAAAGTATTGAAGTTAGCCGTTCTTTCAGAGAAACTAATTCCGGCTCTGTTTCGCAATATTTCCACTCACTTCTATATTTTTTTATTACTTTCACCTCCTGAAAATAAATAACAAAAATATGTCTACTTTCACAACACATTTAGAATATGCCTGCACAGCTTTCCTTGTCAAGTATTATTGTTTTCAGGCAACTTCTTTTCTATCCTTGACAGCCCATAAGAAACATTCTACAATTAAAAAAATTCCTCAGCAATAAGACCCTATTTATGGGATTAAACAGATAGTAAAACAACCTGAAAGGAGCAAAAATGGGCATTGCAGCAGCATTTATGGTTCCCCATCCGCCACTAATCATACCACAGATCGGCAAGGGGCAGGAACAAGCCATTAGGCAGACGATCGAGAGTTATCAGGAGGTTGCACACAGAATCGGGAGGCTGCAGCCGGAAACTATCGTACTGATTTCTCCCCACCAGATCATGTATGCCGATTATTTCCATATTTCCCCTGGAGAGAACGCAAAGGGCGATTTTGGTCGCTTCCGGGCAGACCAGGTTAAAATAGAGGTATCCTATGACACTGACTTTGTAAAAAAACTTTGTTTTGTGGCTGATAAGCACAATCTCCCGGCGGGAATCCTAGGCGAAAGAGATCCTTCCCTAGATCATGGCACTATGGTTCCTTTATATTTTGTGGAGCAGTGCTGGAAGGATTACAGGCTGGTACGAATTGGCTTGTCGGGTCTGCCGCTTACCAACCACTACGAATTAGGTGTGGCTATTCAGGAGACTGCCGCGGCCTTAAACAGAAAGACCGTAGTGATCGCCAGTGGTGACTTGTCCCATAAGCTGAAGGAAGAGGGCCCTTATGGCTATCAAAAGGAAGGACCGGAATACGACAGCCGCATTATGTCTGTCATGGAAAAAGGTGAGTTTGGACAACTTTTAGAATTTTCAGAGGATTTCTGCAATAAGGCTGCTGAATGTGGTCATCGTTCCTTTACTATTATGGCCGGAGCCTTAGACGGAACCGATATAGAAGCTCAACGTCTCTCCTACGAGGGACCCTTTGGCGTAGGCTATGGCATCTGCTGCTACCATGCCTTTTCCCCTAATCCTGAACGTCATTTTAAAGCTCAGTTTGAAGAAAGGGAGCGGAAACAAATTCGAGAAAATAAAGAGCATGAAGACGCTTATGTCCAACTTGCCCGGAAAACAATCGAAAGCTATATTCGCACAGGCAATCTCATCAGTCTGCCCGAAAAGCTTCCCAAAGAAATGTATCGCCAAAGAGCCGGTGTCTTTGTCTCTATCAAAAAGGAAGGCCGGCTTCGCGGCTGTATTGGAACCCTACAGGCCACTCAGCCCTCTGTGGCCGAAGAAATTCTCCACAATGCCATCAGCGCCTCTGTAAATGATCCCAGATTTTCTCCCATTGAGCTAGATGAACTGGATCGGCTGACCATCAGTGTGGATGTCTTAGGAGATATGGAAAAAATTGAATCTCCGGATCAGCTAGATGTGAAAAGATATGGTGTTGTGGTCACCAGTGGGAGAAAGCGTGGTCTTTTGCTTCCCAATCTAGATGGTGTGGACACAATTGATGACCAGATTGCTATTGCCAAACGCAAGGCAGGCATCCGTCCGGAAGAAAAGGTTCAGTTAGAACGTTTCGAGGTTGTACGGCATTATTAAATGCTCTGCCACATTCATTTTAAGGAACAGGAGTAACTATTTTGATATGAAGACCATTTGTCAGGTATGTATGCATCATTGTCATTTAGAACCAGGTCAGACGGGGCTCTGTAGAGCAAGAAAAAATATTTCAGGTGTTATTTCTTGTGAAAATTATGGGCGGATCACCTCCCTTGCCTTGGATCCTATTGAAAAGAAGCCGCTTAAAATGTTTCATCCTGGGAGCCTGATTCTGTCTGTTGGTAGTTACGGATGTAATTTAAAATGTCCCTTTTGTCAAAATCACGAAATATCCATGGCTGATCCCGATCCCTTGGATATCCCTTACCTTTCTCCCCAGGCTCTAAGAGACAAGGCCAAGGCATATCAAAAGCTTGGAAATATCGGTGTGGCATTCACCTACAATGAACCTCTGGTTGGATGGGAGTATATTTGCGATACTGCCAAACTGGTAAAGGAGGCTGGTATGCAAAATGTATTGGTTACCAATGGAACAGCCTCCCTTAACGTGCTGGAAGAGATTCTGCCTTTTATAGACGCCATGAATATTGACTTGAAGGGCTTTCGGGATGAATATTACCGTAAACTAGGCGGCAGTCTTGCTGTAGTGAAAGAATTTATCTTAAGGGCTGCCCAGAATTGTCATGTAGAACTCACCACCCTCATCGTTCCCGGTGAAAATGACAGTACTTTAGAGATGGAAGAAGAGGCGGCCTGGATTGCCTCCCTCCGTCCAGTTTCCGAAATTCCTCTTCACGTTACCCGCTTCTTCCCGCAATACCAAATGACTGACAGAGCGGCAACAGATGTCGGGCAAGTATACCATCTTGCCAAGGTAGCCCGAAAATACTTGAAATATGTGTTTACAGGAAATTGTTAAATCACGAATTTATTTTATTTATAACTTACGTTATCATCAAAATGTTATGACTATTCCGAAACTTCATTCTCATGATCTGTCAATTCCTGTTTGATTAGTTTCGCATTTTCCTCCCAGGAATCATAGCCATCCTGCCCTCTTCTGTCAGGAATTTCCTGCTGGGAGCATAAATAGTCCCCCAAATAATCTGTAAATTTGCAGCTCCCCCAATAATTTAAATGAGATGCATCATTGAAATCTGCTTCAAAATCAATTCCCATTTCATCATAAAATTCATTATAGTTGATAAAATCAATTCCTTCTTCCTCTGCAATTTCTGCAATCTTGTTATATGTCTGCATATCCCCTCTGGTGACAATATAAGGAGATACGATCAATACCAATTTTGTTCCCTTTTTCTTGGTATAAGAGATAATTTTTCTCAGATATTTTTCGGATTTGACTGTCAGTCCATCCTTTCTCTCTTCGCTGACTTGTGGTCTTATCTGTGGTGCGATACTCCAGTAAGGTGTATATCCCTTGAATGCTTCTTTTTCCTGACTATCCCAGAAAAAGTGTTCGAAATCTTCTTTTTCCAATTCACTATATCGGCTATGATAAACTGCAAAGGACGGAAAATACTTATGGAGCTTGGAGGGCTCCACACTGACAGAAAGCATCCCAAGTTTATTCATCGAAAATCTCATTCCATAAATATTTTCTGCAATCCACTTATACTGGTAATCCTCCTTAAATCTGGCAGGTGCATACATATCTATGACAACCACACGAGGTGACTGATATTGATACATCTCCTTCAAAAAATAGTAGGTCATCCATAACGGCTGTTCTGCTCCACTGTAATCGTACGCTGCTATCCCGTGCTTTTCCCATAGAAGCCCTGTATTCACGTTACAGTGTATATGGCTAGTTCCCATCATTATCACATCGATAGAATCCTTTGGCTGCCAATACATTCCATCCTGCTGATTGATTCCATGATCAGACTTGATTCGCAGCACACTTCCTGCCAAATAAATTGTAAATACTAAAATTAGAAAAAAGCCTGCTCTTGCCAACCTCTTTTTCCATTTTACATCTATCTTCACCATATTATCTCTCCCTATCCAGGTCAATTTCCGTCAGCAAAAGCGTTTAAAACTGCATGTAAATAAACTGTTCTGCATGATATCCCGGACCATACATTCCAAAAATGAATATGGCGACTATCAATACATAAAAAACAAAGTACCTGGCTGCATTTTCTTTCTGTTGGAGCAATACAGGCAAATGGAGTTTTTTGCTGTCACAGAATTCATCCGCCAGCCAAATTATGATAACGCACGCTATTATTACAGAAATTTCCACCTTTCCCAGCGATAATTGCAGCGCATATTGCTTCCACATAGCTGGTGAGATACCCGCTGTAAACATTCTTATTACATAGTTCATTGCCGCTCCAAGACTTTCTGCTCTAAAAAAGATCCATGCAAAAGCCACTGCCAAAAAGGTCCATATTCGTCCTCCCCTGATTTTCCACCTCGCTTTACGGATAAGAGTATCTATGACAGAATATATTCCATGCAAAAGCCCCCATACAACGAACTGAAAGCCAACTCCATGCCACATTCCACATACCAAAAACACAATTATTGTATTCAAACACTTTCTGGCAATTCCTTTTTGATTACCTCCCAAAGGAATATAAAGATAATCTCGCAGCCATGTGCTTAGGGAAACATGCCAGCGGCGCCAGAAATCTGTAATATTCTCCGCACAGTAAGGTGCCTTGAAATTTTGAGCAAGTCTTATTCCAAAAACCAGACTGCATCCAATGGCGATATAGGAATAACCAGCAAAATCACAATAGATTTGTATAGTATACAAGAATGCCCCGATCGCAAGATACAGGCTATCAAATACTTCCGGTTCGACAAAAATTTGATTTACAGTCATTGCCAGACGGTCAGCCACTACCATCTTCATAAAATATCCCCACAGCATATAGGCAAACGCTGTTGAGAGTCTTCCCCTATCATAAAATTTTACATCCTTAACTGCTTTAAGCTGAGGAAGGAAATCCTGCTCCCGCTCAATAGGCCCGCTTACCAGTTTGGGAAAGTAAGCAAGATGGCAGCTTAAATACAAAAAACTCCTCTCCGCTGGGGTCTTTCCCCGATACACATCCACCAAATATCCTATTGCCTGAAAAAGATAAAAGGATAACCCCACCGGCATTACCAGGCTCTTGAATGGCACATACTTATATACTGCAAGCATTGTAATCCCAAGGCACACTGTCAAAATCAAAAATGCCTTCTGTTTTTTTATTACCATTCCGGCTTTCCATGTATACAAAGAAACCCCCACAAGCACCAGCAGAGCTTGCATGTCCAGAAAACCACATAACAGATAACTACCAGTCAGCAGCAACACAGGACGCCATCTTACCGGCAACATAAAAAACAGTCCTGTCATAACTCCGAAAAAAAGCAAGAAACCTATTGACAAAAACACACTCTCTCACTCCTGTCATTCAATTTTCAATTGTTATTTTCACGTTCTTTTTTGCTGCCTGTCTTCTCACAAAAGCAGAATTTCTACCTTTGAGGTAGAAAAGCTGCTTCCTTAAAAGCTTGGCTTCTGCAACAGATGAGTGTCACGCACTCCCTGTCAACTTCTTAAACTGACTGCTTACAATCAGTATCCGTAATTGTTGTTATTAGTATAACAAAAATGAAGCCTTTTAACAGACTTGTTTGGCAAAATTAAGAAAGGTTTAAAAATTCTTAATAATAAACACTACTTCTCGACTTCCATTTTTTATGATATACTTAGAAACGTTATCCACATCGAATTTTATGTGTGGCATTAAAACTATTAGGAATGGAGGTATATGATTGGGAAAAGAAGCAGCCGAAGAAAACAGATTTCGCCATGAGTTCAAATATTTTTGTACTGAAACACAGGCTAAAATAATACAGAGCCGGCTGCGGGGAATTATGAAAAGTGATCCCCAGGCAAATGCTGAGGGAATGTACAAAATACGAAGTCTTTACTTTGATGACATGTATGACAGATGTTATTATGAGAATGAAGATGGCGTATGCCCCAGAGAAAAGTACAGAATTCGAATTTATAATGGACAATCAGATGTAATTCATCTAGAATGTAAAAGAAAAATTAGAAATATGACCCAAAAAGAAATGTGTCCCCTGTCCCACGAGCAATATGAAATCCTGACGAGTAAGCGAGCTCAAATGATTTCTCCCGAGTTTCCAAAATTAATGCAAACACTTCTTATTCTAATAAAAACTAGGCTGATGAAACCCAAGCTAATTGTGGAATATGACAGGTACCCTTTTATATACCGAGACGGCAATGTGAGAATAACCCTGGACAGTAACATTTCTTCATCATCTAAAACCGCTGCTTTTCTGGACAGGAACGTGCAGGGAAGACCTATTCTTCCTGTAGGGACACAGCTTCTGGAGGTAAAATATGATTCTCTTTTACCGGATCATATCTACCAGATATTGCAGTTAGACAATATGACAAGAACGGCATTTTCCAAATACTATTTATGTCGCAAATTTAATAATGGAACTATTTCATAAAAAGGAGAAAACTATGACTTTTAGTGACGTGTTTAAAAAATCTTTTTTGGAAGGTTATGGTGGAAATACCATTGGAACCGCTGATCTTGTGGCTACTTTGTTATTCACCTGTCTTTTGGCACTCTATATTTATCTTGTATACAGACTGCTTACCCGCAAAACCTTCTACTCCAAAAGCTTCAACATCAGTTTAGTCGCCCTTGCGATCATTACGGCCGCCATCATCCTCACCATACAATCTAGTATCGTCATATCTCTCGGTATGGTAGGCGCTCTGTCCATTGTGCGTTTCAGAACGGCCGTCAAGGAGCCCCTTGATTTGGTGTTTCTGTTCTGGGCAATCAGCTTAGGGATTATTTGCGGTGCAGGATTGATCAAACTGGCGATTCTGGTTTCACTTTTGCTCACAATTGTGATCCTATTTCTGGACAGAGTTCCCATGGGAAGAAGTCCTATGATCCTTGTCGTAAATGCTGATATGGCTAAACAGCAAAGTCAAATCATTCTGGATGTCGTAAAAAAATACAGTAAATATTATAAGGTGAAATCCAGAAATATTTCTGCTGGGGCGCTTGATATGGTGATAGAGGTACGGCCAAGTGATGAGGAAGAGTTGATCAGTGAAATGTCCTCATTAGAAAATATTCAATCTGTCTCTCTGCTGGCACATGACGGAGAAGTAACATATTAATTGGAGTTCTCCTTACTTTCCACATTTAGTGTCGTATGCCTGAAAGGTGGTTCCCATTGAATAAACGCAACACATGCATAATTTTAGTTGCAGGCGCTTTTCTGGGTCTGCTGCTGCTTATTACTTCCTCGCTAAAAAATATAGATTTGGAAGAAGAAATTCTAAGTGGACTTTTTTTTACCTGCCACGGAGAAACAAATTCTTTGGACTTTCCAATATGGAAGGATGATGCCGACGGTAAATACTATTTGTTTCTCCCTTCCTGGTTTTCAGAAAAAACAGGTGAGTTTTCCCTACACTACAATGATTTATCAGTTAAAATCATGATTGATGGAACTACTTATCATAGTGGCGAACTCTGGTTGGATGAAGGGGAAGAGGCTTTGCATAGCTTTGACGCTTATGGAGTACTGGGAGATTCTTCTATCCACACCTCGCTCCAAGTTCTTCGGTCCAATAGCTTACCTGCTATATTTATAACCGCTGAAGAAAAAAGCGGAGCAGCAGGCAGTGAGGATTCCCATGAAAAAAATTATTTTGACACTGGTTTTATGCAACTGTTCGACTCAGACGGTTCCCTTTTATGCCAGGATGAAATGAAAAAATTTAGGATCAGAGGAAATCTTACAGCAACCTTTGACAAGAAACCATTTACCTTCACTTTAAGAAATCCAGCGGAATTGCTGGGCATGGAACCAGCAGTAAAATGGAATTTACTTGCCAATGCTACAGATGGTACCTATATCAGGAATAAAATTATCCGCGACCTTGCCTATGAATGCATTGATACCTATGAACCCCAGGGAGAATTTATCGAAGTCTATTTAAACGGAGCCTATCAAGGATTATATCTGCTCACAGAGGCTGTGGAAGTTGGCCCCAACAGGCTAGAAATTGACCCAGAATCAAATTGGTTTATAGAGATGGAATTAGGCTTTCGCGCGAGAGATGATGCCACACAGATGACTACTGACAGAGGACAAACTTTTATCATTCACTCCAACAGAGCTGTGACCGAGAAAGAAAAGGAACAGCTTCTTGGTCGATTGAATGACATAGAAAGCGCTCTCTATGCAGAAAACGGCATCAGTGAAATCAGTGGGAAACCGCTAGAAGCACTGATTGACATGGAATCCTTTGCTAAGGCGTGGTTGGTAGAAGAGCTTTCCGGAGATCATGATGTTGGCATTACCAGCCAGTTTGCCTATGCTTTAAAGGATCCTGATTCCCTGTGGTATGCAGGTCCAACATGGGATTTTGACGGAATTATGGGAAACGTAAATAAACCCATGTATGCTGTACCAGAAGCACTCACCGGAGCAGTTGCACAGTCAGGAACAGCAGATGATACAGACCAAAACCGGTGGCTTGCCACTATGTGGCGTAATCCTAAATTTCAAGAGACTGTAAAAAGCAATTACAAAGATATATTCAGAGAAAAATATGAGCAGATACTGCTTGAGGGGATTGAAGATTATGTAACTGTCATCCGCAGATCCGCTGTTCTTGATGCTTTTCGTTGGCACGAAAATCGCATCTCCTGGTTTTTTACACTGCCTAAGGGGGTGGCTCTTCAAAGAGAAGATTCCTATGACAAATATGACACCCTAGATCTCTGTCTGGCAGTAGTTGAAGATTTCATGACCAGAAAAATGAACTTTCTGGATAAGCTATGGATCGAAGGCAAAGAATTTTGTATTGTTGAACTGCGAAATGATGCTCCTTTCCTGGATCAGGGGTATAATCAGACGCTTTATTATTGGGTAGAAAAAGGAACCCCTATCCAGAACCTGCCTTGCTACGAGGCTGAGGGATGGAAGTTCGACGGCTATTTCGATAAAGATTACCACGATTTGATTTCTGATGGATTTTTCATTGAATACCATCGAATTGCGGAAGGACACTGGACACCTACTCCTTAAGTCCAATAACCAAAAATTCCCTTTCCTCCTCCAGCGCATCGAGTCCCACCTGCAACTCTCTAGCAACGCTCTTTTCATATTCTCCGGATTCCACCATAACCTCCGCAAATTCTTTGCGGAGGCAAAGGTATTCCGAACCATAATAGGTCTCCTTAATCCCCTCAAAGGTATCCTCCGGACTGATCGTTCCTTCCACCACATCTGGTCTATAGTAGGAGGCTCGGAAGTCAATATCGTTAAATATCACCACCGATTTCTCCGGAATCTCCTCATATGCCTCCTCCCACTGTCTGGTAAGCTGAGCATAATACCCATCCTTCCCACCATCCATACCTCCATTATCAAAGACAGCCATTACTGCTAGAATCACGATGGCCGCCACAGCACCTCCAAAAAAGTGAAAACCTCTTTTTCCCCGAAGATAAGGAAGTAAAAGCCCCATAAGCCCTATACAAATCAGAAAGCTCGCAGGTTCAAAGAACCTGAAATAAAAGGTGTCCATGGATGAGAAATACCGTATCACGATAAAAATCAGATCATACATGACTCCCATAGTGAGCATCACCGATTCCCGTGTAAAGTGCTTCCCATTCCTTATAATGAACCACACGAGTCCTGCCAAAACGACTCCCACCACAAACACCTTTAGATGATAAGGAAATCCTTCTATCAATTCCGGAATCTGAATAGAAAAAACATTACATACCTCTGTCAAAAGACTTTCTATCAAATCATTGGTCAACTTTTCATAATCATCCCACCAGAGAGTTCTACTGACACCGGAGGCCATACCATTCATAAGCTTGTTCATAAGCAGATAGGCAATACTCAAAATTCCAGAACAAAAGGCTGTTGCCGTCAGCGCCACAGACTTTTTTAAAAGCTTTTTATTTCTGCTGTCAAAATATTGTTTTCCCAGGCACAGAATATAAAGTCCTGTTACAATCCAGACAAAAATTCCAAAATACCTGGTCAAAAAACACCCAAGTCCAAGTATGCCAAGTAGAAGAAACCATATTCCCTGCGGCTCCTCCTGTCTCAAAATCCGAGCTAAGACCAGAGCAAAGCCAAGAAGAAATACCATAAACGGAATCTCGCTCCAGGTATAATAGGCCAAATTTAAAAATCCAATATTGGTCACACAGAGTCCGTAAAACCAGGCATCCTTCTTAAAACAAAGCCTTATGATAACTAAAAGCACACCAACCAGCAACATGGTAAGAATCTTAGAGGCCAAGTACACATCGGCTCCAGTAAGTAACATAACGACTGCTATCATAGCGGGATAAGCAATTGGCCAATTGGCGAACCATGCGTTATATCCCGCCAGACCATCATAATGAAAGCCATGTCCCTTTGCCAGATTCACTGCCTCCCGCAGATATCCTGCCGAATCGGAAGAAATATAAACGCCTTTTACATAGGCCCTAGAATAAACACTTACACAGACAGCGGCAAAAAGCAGCGCCAGGAAAAGATCATTTCCATATTTTCCAAAAAACTGGGTAAAAGGAATCCTCCTTATAAAATTCCATACTCTGTTTTTTCCAAACAAAATACAGAGAATCAAACAAGTGGCTGTCAGAATACACAGCGGAATGGAATAATACAGGATTTCCCCATAAGTCACAGCCACCTGCTCCACCACGTCCACTCCAAGAGAAACCCCACAGCCAACCTCCTGCCCACTTCGGGTCACACTCTCCTCAAACGGGAATTTATCCTTTGCTCCTTCCTTTCTCTGCATAAAATAAGGCTCGCTGCCGTCCGCAAGAACAGATACCATATAGCTCTCATCTTTCGCAAAACTGATTTCTGCTGGAACCAGAAACCACTTGCCAGGCGTAATAGTTTCCACTGGAATTACCTGATTCAGCAAAAGCTGAGAGGCGCTGTCTGTGACTGCAATCCGCACTGTTCCTCTGCTTTCCTCAGAGATATTTACCAAAAGCAGTTTAAAGCCTCCAATCGCAAAATCTTCCCGAGCCTTTAAGGCAATCTCCACGGATTCCCCCTGCACACACTCCACATAAACCGGCTCCTCCACTATTTCTGGCAGTATTTCCGTCGTCCTACGTCCATTCTGTGCTGTGTGAGTGAGAACTAACATAGCTACCAGAAATCCGGCTAACACTATGGTTACATATGTTATTTTAAGAATTCCTTCTCTTCTTATTTTCATCCCTTATCAGCTTTCCTCTTTCTCCCCTCAATGTGTCAATCTCTCTGCCAGCGTCATGGCATGCTCCACCACCACATCAGAATTGTGATGAGAATGCTCTCCCCAACGCCCCAACCCATAAATTCCTTTTGTACCGCAAAATGCCAGTAATTTCTTCATTATTTCCGGCTTGCCAATGGTATTTAAAGGATAGGCGTACGGATTCAGGAAGCTGAAGGAATCCCCGCAGGCAGATCCTGCCCCAGTATTTCCCAAAGCTTTGATGCCCTGAATCTCTCTCTCTTTTCGTGTTTCCGTCCAATATCCTCTGCTGCCCTGACAAAAATTATGTCTCACCAAAATCCGGTGAAAGTCGAGCCCCTCATCCGGTACATAAATCCACTGAGCCTTCGTATTCAAATTTTCCGAATAATACCTGGTTTCAATGGCATTCGATTTCAGCGCCTTTATGGAGAAAACCAGTTCCTTAGGCATTCCGTCTATTTCCTGATACTCTGCCCAGGGGATGGTTGTGATGATTTTATCTGCCCCAAAAGCCTCCCCTGCCGCTGTTACCACCTGACATTTATCACAATCCAGCACAACCACACTGGTATTGTAAAGGATGCGCGGAGCAAGCTCTTCTGCCATCCTAAGCCACACCTCTCCATACCCAAAGCTTTGGGGATAATAGAAAGAAGCATGTCCTGGTTCTTTTCCATAAGGTCTGTGAGTCAGGCAGGAGCGCAAAGTCTCCTCAAAGCTCACATCCGGCAGCTTCTCTAGCCAGTAAGTTCCAAGCTCATTTAAATCCTCTGCATACATCTTCCGATTATAGGGAAGCATATACTCCTCTGCAATCTTATCCCCTAACTTCCACCGTATCCACTCCACAAATTTTTCCGGCATTTCTCTTTTGCTGTTACACCCTGCCTTTGCAATCGAAGACAAGTAGGCAACCTGCTCCTCTACGTCAAACTGCCAGATATTTGCCTCCAGAGGATGCCCTACGGTTTTACCCTTAATCATAATACGGCTGTCCCGCTCAAAAAGAGTCCACTCTTTTCTTGGCATAAAGCGAAATAAAAACTCATTCACCCCGGGCCTTTTCACATCCAAAAAATGCCCTCCTCCTAGATCAAAAGGGCTTCCATCTACCATCACAGAACGGCACAGACCTCCCGCTCTCTCTTCCTTCTCCAAAACCAGAAAAGAATCCTCACCTTTTCTTTGCAGCATACTGGCAAATGTAAGGCCGGCAGGCCCGGCTCCCAAAATCAAATATTTCACTTTTTCCATTTCATTTGATCTCTTTTCGTTCACTCACAGCTCTCCTAGCGATGCACAAAAGCTTCATTCTTTTTCAGTTGAAACAGGAGCCTCAGCGCTTCTGTCACAGAACTGGTTTTTAAACTGGAGGCCGTTCCCACATAATGAATGGGTACCTCCAAAGTATGTTCATTTCTGCAGTAATACCGCATCTCTGTCTGATACATGTGCCCTTTTGAAAGAAATGCGTCCAAATTCATACTTTCCAGAATCCTTCTCTGAAATGCCTCAAAACCACTGGTCATATCCTTAAGCCTAGTCCCCAGCACCAGATTCGCCAGAATTGTTCCTCCCTGACTTAAAAAGCGCCGGTACAAAGGCTGCTCCCTCATAGAACCGCCCTCCATGAAACGGGAACCCCAGACACAGTCATAACCTTTATCCAACATTTCCAGAAAACCCGGAATCTCTGACGGAAGATGGCTCCCACCGCCGTCCATCTCAATGATTCTCTCCGCTCCATCTGCCAAGGCTCTCTTAAAGCCTTCCAGATAACAACTGACCACTCCGTCTGACTTATCATGAAAGATGCATTTTACTTTCTCGCTGAGCTTTTCCCTTTCCCTGATAATCTCTTCCGTCCTGTCCCTGGAATAACTGTCAATCACAGGATATATGTATAAATTATCATAGGGCAGACTTAAAATCTCATCCAAAATCTGCCCCATAGTTGCCTCCTCATTTGCCACCGGCATCACTATAATCGTTTTCTTCATCTCCGTCCTCATTTGTATCCTTCACCCTCACACCCTCAAGTCCATAAAACCGACACAATCCCCTATTCTCCCAGTCTTGCACATCTTCCTTAATATCGGAAAAATAGAGCAATACAGGCTGAGCCGGCAAAGGCTCCACCTCTATCACGCCCTTGTTTCCATTGTGATAGAGCTCTGCCCGTTTTCCCAGCGCCTCCCCATATGCCTTAGCGCTTCCATTCCCTAAGTCTGTCAGCGCTGAGGAAAAGGTATAATAATGCGGCTCCGGTACAACGGTAAGCGCCGAGCCAAATACCAAAAAGGCTCCGCAGCCAAGCAGACAAAGACACCCCTCCGGTGAAAAATACCGACTGCCAGAAGCGCCTTTTACCTTTTTTCTCACCCATCCGGTCACATAGCCTATGCTCAGAGCAAGAACCAGAATATACATCAAAAAACACAATGCCTGCAGCCTACCTGCCTCCATATTCCCCACTGCAAAAAGCGGTGGTGTTGCCATGGCCGATGCCAGACAAAAACCAAACGCCACCACAAGCAAAGGGCAGGGGAAGCCAAAATCTATATGCTCAGCCATATGCCAGAACACGGGAATCAGTGCAATCATGATCACCATCACAGGCCAGGTAGTCCACTCTCCCATCATTCTGTCCAGGCATTCATAAAAGGACACCAACACTGCCTTGATGGGGTTCATACCGCTGGCTCCTTCCGCCCGCACCCAATTTCCGGGTGCTGCCACATTTAAAAGAAAACCAACATAAAAAAATCCCATAGGAACCTGCAATAGCCTGTACTTCTTCCAGCTTTTCTGCCAAGTGATCATCCCTATTACTGCTAGAAGGACCACCGCTACATTGAGAGCCGTCATCTGATTGCCGCCCCCGGTAAAAAATCCCAAAAAGCAGGCCATAGCCACATCCCGGATACGCTTTTTCCCTTTATCAACAACCGCAGAAATCAGCAAGCCATAAAAAAACAGGGACATACTGTGCACAAAAATATAATTAGCCGCACCGCTGTACCAGTAAAAAGCTTCCACACGCCCCTGAGGACACATACATTGAACCGATGCAAACAAAACCAGAATGGATACACTTAAGCTTATATGAGGGTTCGCCTTAAACAGCTTCACCAAAATGGAATGAAACAGGTAAATGGTAGAAAAGCTCAGCATTCCCAGCATAATCCAGGTAGTCAAAACATACCATCGTTCCCCAAAGGTACTAGGCGGAACTGCCATCAAAAAATTGGAGGTAAAATATCCCATCCAATGAAGCCAATCCTCTACCGACCTCACAATTCCCTGCCAGATTACAACAAATATATTATGGCTTGCCACCCACGCCTGACGGCAGTTGCTCCCAATAGAATAATCATCCGCGCTGGGGTAATTGTACCATCCAATCCAGAGAAGCGGAATCAAACTAAGCACGTAGCTGGCTGTCAGGCAAAAGGCCACCTTCTTCGGCGTCATCCACTCTGTCAGCCTCACGCTCCACATTTTTTCTTTCTCGCCAAGCTTTTCTAATCCATTCATTCTGAATACCCATTACATGCTTTAATCACCATTAAAACCTCTTCCTCTGTCATCTCCGGAAACAAAGGCAAGGTCACACAATGACTTGCCAGATATTCCGCATTAGGGCAGTCTCCTTCCCGATAGCCCAGATTCGCATAAGCCTTCTGCAAATGGCAGGGTACGGGATAATGCCTGTTGCACTCCATCCCCTTCTTCTCCATGTAAGAGATAAAATCAGCAGGATCCTTCACTGTGATCACAAATAAGTGAAATACCGGGTCTGTATTCTCCGGATGAGCCTGCATAGTGATCAAGGGATTGGTGATTTCCCTCAGATACCTCCTGCCAATTTCCCTGCGGCGTTTCGTCCATTCCGGAAGATATTTCAGACTTACACTTAAAATCGCTCCCTGCATTCCCTCCAAACGATAATTATACCCTACCACATCATGATAATACCTCACTCTACACCCCTGATTCTTTAAGGTGGTAATGGCATCATAGTATTCCTTCTTATAGCAGGTGACACTTCCTCCCTCTCCGAATGCATAAAGATTTTTCCCTGGATAAAAGCTAAAGCACCCCAGCTCTCCTAAGCTTCCCGCCAATCTCCCCTCATATTCTGCTCCATGGGCCTGGGCACAGTCCTCCACCACAAAAAGCCCATGCCTGTCCGCAATCTCCTTAACCTTATTGAATTCAAAGGGTTGGCCATACAAGTGTACCCCAAGGATTGCTTTGGTTCTATCCGTAATCTTTTCCTCAATTTTATCCGGATCAATCTCCCAGGTATCATCTGTACAGTCCACAAACACAGGAATCGCTCCTGTGTAAGTGACTCCCCAGGCCGTAGCTATGTAGGTGTTGGCCGGAACAATCACCTCATCGCCCTCTCCGATTCCCAGGGCAAGCATGGCACAATGCAAAGCGGAGGTTCCGTTGTTCACTCCCGCTGCATAGGGCACGCCGCAGAAAGCTGCAAATTCCTTATCAAATTGATCTGCAAATTTCCCCCCTGAAAAAGCCGTCTCCTCGCAGACTGCCTCGATCGCCTTTCGATATTCCTCTTTATGTCTTTGATAATCCCTTGTAAGGTCAATTCTTTTTAGCATCAATCTTCGCCTCCTCTTTCAATGCCCTGCGCAACCTGTGAATACGAACCAAATAATTTTTAATCGTCTTCCACACCTTAACCGTGGTATTGTAATCCTCCTGCCACTCAACCGGCATATCGTAGATCACTACGCCCATACGCTCCGCCCTCAGCAGGAATTCTATGGTATAAAACCACCCGTTATCATTGCTGCACACTGCCACTAACCGCCTGGCTGTCTCTTTTCTCAAAAAAGTAAAGCCGCACACCGCATCGGTAGCTTTCATATGAAAAATCGCCTTTAGCAAAAAGATCAGCCCCATGGAAGTTATTTTCCGATACCATTTCCTTCCTCTGGTGTCAGACTCTTTGCTAAATCGGCTCCCATTTACATATTCAAGCTCCGGCCGGGTCTGAAACAATTCTATCGTGCGTCCTAGATATTTGATGTCTGTAGACAAATCAATGTCCATATATCCCACCAACGCACTTTCATTCAACTCAATTCCCTTTCGGAATGCAATTCCAACTCCCCGCTCTTCCAAGCGGACATAGGTCACCTCCGGATATTTTTCCGCCAGTTCTCTCCCGATTTGGGGCGTCTCATCCTCCGAACCATTGTCCAGAATCGTAAGCCTGTAGGGAATTGTAACATTTTCCCTCAAATATGCCATACTTCTCTCTATCCCATTCCGGAGCCTAAGCCGCTCATTCAGCACTGGAAACAAAAGATTGATAGATAATTCTTCCCCGCTCACCGCTTCACCACCTTTTCTATATCCGAAACCAGATACCGCTGATGCCTAAAGATTAGGTTCAGCATCACCGACAAGTACTTCAGTATAATCGTCAAAAGCGCAAACACGCCAAAAAAGCCAAGTGCCAGAAAACCCATGGTGGAAAGCCAGCCCTCAACCGGTTTCGTATTATTAAAAATATTGGAGACAATATAAAATCCCATACCTAGAGTAAATATCAAAAATAATCCACAGATAATAGCCGAAATGCGTTCTAAAACATTGGTAAAATAGATAAAAGAATCCAGTGCAAGCGCCGTTCTCTCCGCCGCCACTGTTTTGTTTTTAACTCTCACGTTCACATCCCTGCTGTTATAGTGAAGCGTGGATGCCTTCAATCCGCAGTTCATGTAAACAGCCTTCCTGTAAGGAATGTACTGCCCCATGGATTTGATCCGGTTAATGGCCCTTCTGGATACAAGACGGAAGGTCTCCGGCCCAATCTTTTCATTCCCTCTGCTAGTTTTGTTATAAAGGGCATAGAACATTCTGGAAGTAAACCGCATCTTTCCCCTACTGCTGGCAGCAACAATATCATTCCCTTCTAAGAGCTTTCGGTATACCTCCATAATCACCTCCGGCTCATAATCCACGAAAATATCATCAAACTCATAGACGAAATCACCGATGGCAATATCTCTGCCCGCATTCATAGCGCTTTCCAACCCTTGAAAAAAACTCATATGAACCACATTGACCATGGCCTTCAAACGCCTTTTTTCCACATACTCCTTTAAAAGCTCCACAGTGCCGTCCCTGCAGCCATCATCCACACATACGATTTCAAACTGCTCAAAATTTTTTTCACAAACCGGAATCACCGTGTCCAAAAAATACTTTATATAAGACGCTGCATCATGAAGATACACCACCAGAGAGACAAATTTCTTTTCTTTTTTTGTTGTCTGTATATTTTCCATTTTACTTTCCATACCATTCATTCGTTATTTGCCTAGATTATATGAAAACCACTTGTCCTAAAGCTTTCACAACAAGTATTCATCCAAATCATACACTGTATTGATCTTTCCGGACAACACACTGACGAAATCCGGCTTCCTGCTCATCACCCGGATGGCCGTAGGGCGAGAATCATCCACCTCTGAACTTTTTAAAATCGGCTTCATGGAATACAGAGACTCCACATAAGAGTAGGCATACTCCGGCTTCATATATTTATCCGCCAAATGTGACATGTATGGCCATGCCGTATCCGGCTTGTGAAGGCATTCATTGCAATTCCCCAATTGCCCCTGTGTGCAGAAGTTTGTCAGAGCATTATTTTCTGTATTGAGAGAATGCTCGGCTGCCGCACCCACCTGACAGGAAAAAGTCGGCCTTAGATCATAGCTTGTCACATGAGGCGTAAAGGTGACCGCCGTGAGTGAGTGGTACCCCGTCTTTCCAAAGGGCATAATCGAAAAAAAGGGACCGTCCATGACCGTCAGCCCAATATCCTTAAGAGCCTTTGATGGCTTACAGAGAATGATTTCACAAAGTTCGTATTTAATATCAAAAGGTTCCTTTTCCACACTGCCTGTCTCATCTTCCACCAGGTCAATCACCTGATTCACAGAAGCATAAGAGGCATTCAGCACAAAAGGCGCCTCATAGCTGCTTCCATCCACCATCTGCACCAAGAAAGATTTTTCCCTTTTGATGATTTTTTCTATACGGGCATGAAACAACAGTTCCACATTGTTATTCTCATACAGCTTGTCCTCATAATGCTTCTGCAAGATTTTCGCATCATAGGTATATTCCTCTGTGAGAAATGCCCCGTCACACATACCTGGCTTGAAATACTTTGAAACGGCTACCTCCTCGCACATGATTCCTGCTGCCCTGCAAAATTCCTGAAACTGTGCGGCGTTTGTCCACGAAAATTTGTCCGAGGTGGCGTATATCTGCTGAAATTTATCATGAATGCAAAACCCAAAATCCTCCACAAACCGCCGGAAATACCCGGCAGATTTCACTGCCGTGGTAAGGCTCCTGGGATAGTGATACCCCATATGGACTCTGGCTTGATTAATGTAGGTGGCTCGTTGAAACGGTGCATCATCATACTCAAGCACCAACACATGCTGCCCTCTTTCCCCACAAAACCCGGCGGCATACATTCCATAGAGACCGGCCCCGATCACAATCTTATCAAATTGTCTGGAGGTAACTTTCGATTCTGCTGACATTTTATATCTCCATCCATTCCATGCATATGCTGTAATAAACCCTTGACCCTGGAAACACATTTCCTTCCTGACAGCTTCACAGGGTAATACAGTAAACCGTATATTCTTCTCCCCTTGCCGTCTCCTGAGCAGTTCGATATAAAACCTGGAATTTTTTTAGCTCTTCCCTGTCAATTATACAGGAACCATCCGAATCCAGCAAATAAATTTCCCTTTTTTCAGGAAAATTTATCCTGCCCCACGCAAGAAGCTCCTCCACACAAACCTGCCTGCTCTGCTCCTTGCTATAATCTGCATAGGAGGCAATCTGCCCATTCCCCCCAAAATAAAACTGATAATCTGCCGGAAGATAGGCCAGCACCGGGGAGGCTATCGCCACATTTGTAGACACGATAATTTCATCCGGAGAAATATTTTCCCCTATAAATTCCGCTGTATGCACTCCATCCGAGTAAAGCCCCTGTAAGGCATTGTCAAGATTAGAATTCTCCTCCTCTGAATTCCACTGCAACATCATGAAGCCAGCAAATAATACCAGTAATATCTGAAGGCCCGCTAATGCCACCCCACTTATCCGCTCATTCTGCTTCTGCCCATCCTGCTTCTGATCTTCCCTCTGTGCGTATAAAACCCATATCGTCCAGATCAGCACAAAACAAAGTGCAATAAAATGCCAAAAATGAAGTTGATACACAATCACGCTGAAAATTACCTCAAACAAAAAGGAGGCCACCATCACGCAAAACGCCGCTATGTTCCTGATTCTAATCGACACCAGCAGAAGCAGCACAAGAAACAATACAAGCATTATCCTGCAAAGGCTCTCCCCCTGCCCCGTAAGTCTCTCTAAAATCCAAAAGCTGTAATTGCGAACCTCCTGCAAAAACTCGCGAAGTCCAAGGCTGCTAACCTGAAATTCAGGGCTATCCGATACCTGATAAAACTGTGCAATCCAAAGGAAAAAGCTCCCTAATGGAATCCATATTCCACTTAATATTCTCTTTACAGGACCTAAATTCTTTTCCTTAAGGCAAGCGCAGACATTCTCAAAAAGCCACATCAGAGAAATCATCCCTGCCGGAGCAAGAGCTATGGTATCTGACTGCACCAGCAGACCCAAGAGAATGCCATACAAGAGGCTCTTTTCATTTCTTCGTGGATAACACCATGAGAGCAGCATCAGCAACAACGCAATTAAACAGTAATTCCTTGCAATATCCGCATAAAAATAGGTAAAGATTGGACTGAGCACACAAACTGCTTTCACAAGTGGATAAAAAGGTGCTTTCCACAAAAACAGCCCTGCCGTCACTGCCATGACGGAAAGGCTTAGAATACCGATACTGCGGAAAGGAAGCCCAAGCTTGGCAAAGGGCATAACTAACAAATACCACAGGCACGGATGCCCCTGGTATTTGATTTCCCTGAATAATTGAAGCGGGGAAAGTTCCCTGGCCATAAGCCACACGTTGGCTTCGTCCCGCCACAGTTCATGCCGCATCAGGAGGATTCCATTAAATATCAAATATATCAGAAATACTCCTGCCTCAATAATATAATTAATATTTCTTTTCTTGTCTGTCAAGGCATACATGATCTACCTGCCCATTTTGTTGTATTTCTGTTTATATTTTTAAAATACTCTCTCTATATTATACGTTCTAAATAGTAGCACGTAATAGGACAAGGGTCAAGTATATTGCACATACCGCACATACCAAAATTATAAATAAAATTGACAAGTCCTATTATAACGATTAAACTAATTTAGTGTTGCTAAAGGCATTTAAATCTTTTTGAGAGGGAAAACATGGTATTCAGTTCTGTAATTTTTATTTTTTTCTTTTTACCGCTTGCGATAGCAGGATATTTTTTGTTGCCTTCAATTAAATGGAAAAATTTTTGGCTAATAATAATCAGCTTCTTCTTTTACGCATGGGGCGGATATACTTTTTTACCTATCATTTTATATTCTATTTTGTTGAATTACATTGGCGGCTATCTATTGGAAATTCCTAGTATTTCTCTAAAAGTAACACTCCGAAAAGGAATTTTTGCTTTCATCATCATATTGAATCTTTTAAGTTTAGGATACTGGAAATACACCAAATTTCTTATGCAGACATTTTGTAGTTTGACAGGGCTTGAACTCACTATACCGGAAATAATCCTTCCAATTGGAATCTCCTTTTTCACATTTCAGGGCATGAGCTATGTAATTGATGTCTACAGAAAAAAAGCTGCTGTGCAAAAAAATATTTTGAAACTCGGTTTGTATATTGCTTTATTTCCACAATTAATTGCGGGCCCTATTGTCCGGTACTCTAATATTGAAAAACAATTAAATGAGCGTTCTCACAGCATTGATGATTTTGCAACAGGCATCCGCATATTCACTATAGGGCTTGCCAAAAAAGCAATCCTCGCCAATTCAGCGGCTATTACAGCGGACGCTATCTTTGAATTACCACCTTGGCAAAATGAACCTACAGTCGCATGGTTAGGATTGCTCTTCTATGCCTTTCAATTATATTTTGATTTTTCCGGTTATAGTGACATGGCAATTGGCATTGGACGAATATTCAGTTTTCAATTTCCACAAAATTTTAATTATCCTTATATCTCTTGCTCAGCTTCAGAATTTTGGAGGAGATGGCATATTTCACTTTCAGTGTGGTTCCGTGATTACGTATATATTCCATTAGGAGGAAACCGTAAAGGCAATGTTTATTTACATTTGCTATGTGTTTTTGCTTTAACTGGAATCTGGCATGGGGCTTCATGGAATTTTGTGTTGTGGGGTTTATATTGGGGTATCATCGTTATTACTGAAAAATTTTTAGTCCAAAAATTATCAAATAAAATAAAAATCCCCAAACTGTGTTCATGGGCTTTGGTTATGGTTTTATGGCTGATCAGCATGACATTTTTCCGAACAGGCACACTACAAGAATGCGGAAGATACTTTCAGTCCATGTTTGGTCTTTCTCCACAAAAAAATACAGGATTTTCTTTTTCCTACTATTTCCACAGATATGAGCTGTTTATTTTATTGGCAGGCGGGATTGCTGCCACGCCCTTAGGGAAAAATTGCTATTTAAGGCTAAAAAAGAAACTAACAGAAAATGTTTTTCTAGTCCTGGAAAATACTGTTACCCTATTGTTGTTCGGAATTTCTGTTCTTTATGTGGTCACGGGAACCTACAATCCCTTTATTTACTTTCAGTTTTAAGGAGTATAACAATGAATAATAAAATAAATTTAATCTTTATAGCAATTTTTCTATTATGCATTTCTCTGCCTTATTTACTCGCCCATAGGATGGATGAAGAAAGAATTTCATCCATGGAAAATAGAATGTTGGCAAAATATCCCTCACTGCTTTCAGCGGAAGGAGCACTTAACAAGGAGTATATCTCTCAATATGAAGCATGGTTAAATGACAACTTACGCGGGAGAACCATCTTAGTACAAGCCAATTCCACGTTACAGTATCTGTTATTCCACAGAATCGTAAAATCAGATACTTTTGAAGGGCAAGAACATTGGCTGTTTGCAAATGACCCTAAACAAATAGTGGAATATCAGCATTTGAATCTTTTATCTGAAGAAAATTTAAATCTATATACTACAAACATGCAAAAAATCTCGGATTATTTAAAAGCGAAGGATATTAGCTTTTATTATTTTCAATGTTATGACAAGGAAACCATTTATCCTGACAAATATATAACCGGTATCAATCAGATCGGCAGTGTTTCACGAACAGATCAGATTTTAAATGCTCTCCAAGAAAATACTGATGTCAAACAAATTTTCGTAAAAGATGTGCTGCAAAAACATGCAGACGAAAAAATATACTTTCACTCTACCGATCTTACACATTGGAATACAAAAGGAGCTTATCTGGGATATCAGACTTTAGTACAGGAGCTGCAAAAAAATTTTGACCAGATCCCATTATTAACAGAATCAGACTTTTTAATAACAGAAAGAGAGGAAAATGCAGAAATCTACGGTTTTCAATATCCTTATCAGGAAACCTACCCAATATATACACTCAAGGAGCCTCATGCCGTAGAAATTACGGAGCAAACCCGGGAGCGCTGGGACTTTTTATCTTTTAATGAACATACACATATGTACATTAATGAGACTAGTCCAAATAACATACGAATTCTTTTATTAGGAGACAGCTTTATCCGAATGTTCTTAAAAGATAAAATTGCAGAGAGCTTTTATGAAACTCTAAGTATTGATTGGCTAAATATCCCTATTCTTGATGATATCGTAGAGGAATACCATCCCGATATTGTTATAATAGAAAGCTCTCAGAGCTCATTAGATGATACCATAAAGCTAGTCAGCCAAATAGACTTTGCATAAAAGCTCCGCTTGCATTAGTTTTCTTGTGTATTTGCCCTGAAAAAGCCAAATTTTTCTCCATTATATTCCATTTCTTCATGCAGATAAAAATTATCTGTCAGGCCAGGATAATTTTCCTGCATATACCACAGGCTTTTTAATGAGCAGAAGAACCACGGTTCATCCTCCAGATCATGGCGGATTTTTTCCATCGTGTCCAATGGCATGTTAAGATAAGACCATTCGGTAGTATGCAGATGCGTATCTCTGTCTATAAGAGACATAAGCTCTGGAACACCTTCCCCAAAGGAAACAGCATCCGGAGGGATCTGAACATAAATATAGTTTGCGAATTCTATCAGCTCGTCTCGTCTCCAGATCGTTTCCGCCGATGTTTTCCATGCTTTAGGCATGGAGTAAACACTATCAAATGCCATTATAAACAAAATCAATGTTGTTACAACTCGAAGGGAAAGCATCAGAAAACGGTCAGGCACCTCAAATACTGGCGCTTTTCCTTCTTTTTTCCATCCAAGATATACATTCTGACTCTTTTGCAATATAATGACCTGCAAAATTAACATCGGGAACAAAATGATAAACATGCTACCCTCTACCGGACGGTTGATATAATAAAGCATCAGCATCAGGCTCATAATTCCCAAAAAGAAATAAAATGGCTTAAGACTTTTGTCTTTCCGCTGCGTGGGCCAAAGCACCTGCAGCGCTGCAGGGCTGATTGCACCCAAAAACAGTACCGAGGCACCTATCCATGCATGAGTAATGTCCGGAAGCGCCAGCTCTATCTTATCAATATACCCTCTATCTGATATCAGAGGAAACATAAACTCTCCGAAATCTAAAGCTGCGCCTCCCACCAGAAGATTATAACCATTAATCACGATATACGACAGCACAAATGGAAGTAATGTAAAAACTGCCAGTTCCCGCATCACTAACAGTACTTTCTGTAAAGAAAAAGGTTGTCCATCCATAACGGCCTGAATCCATCTGTAGAGTGCAAATGATATCATAATAACAATACCGACTTCTGTTGACCATACAAACGACAGGGTGATTAAGACAACAGCCAAAATATTATATTTCCTTTGCTTTTTGAACTCCTGCAGAGCAAGTGCTATCAAAATAACAGGAAAGATCATACGGTGTGGATGTACCTGGAGATAAACGCCGCCCTGCATCAGCATAAAATACTCTTCTCCGATGGCAAACATTCCGAGATAAAACATCAGATCATTTTTTGCAAAGAAGTCCAAAATATACAGGAAAATAAGAACAGAAATACCAGCAAGAACAGCCGACACAGCAAATATTCCCGTCAAGTAATCTACATGAAAGCATTTATGCAGCAGCTTAAGAACCGGCATAAAAAGAATTGCATAATGTCCATAAAGGGATTCCATATTCTCACTATACGGTATTAGCCAGCAGGTATTTATAATACTATTTGTATATGCGTGACTGTGATAAGTTCCTCCCTGGATATCCCGAAAGATATTAGGTGCATAGAATTGTATGGATACACCAAGTGAAAACAACAGGGCTACCGCCATACGAATCTTTTTTCTGTTCTTAAGCGATATTCTTTCAGATTCCTTTCGCAAAATGAAAAGGGAAACAATCACTCCTGTCGCCATCAGCGCAATCCAAAGCGGAAAAGGAAAATATCTACGTATCAATTCTTCACTATTCAGCGGATGCTCCGCTCCTGTCTCATTTACATAAAATAATATCATCCATAAGCTCAGCAAAAAAAGTGCGGCTATACTCCACACTTTTTCTATCACTGGATTTGAATTACTCTTTTTGTTTTTCATCAAAAAGTATGCTGCCAGAAACGCAATCACAAAAACCGAACATGCACTTACAAAAAACTCCATATTATGCAATGGAGCAAACGGACGCATCATTGCAAAAAGAATAAAAACAACACTTCCCAAAAAGAAGCTTTTCACTTTGGTAGACACAAGTTAATCCTCCCCATTAATTGTTTTTCGTCTCTTCATAATTCAATATAATTTTCGCTAGCGCATCGGCATATAATTGCCTCCCTGCTTCGGTTAAGTGCACACCATCTTCCAAATACTCTTCCGCTGTGTAACCATCAATACCTAAATCCAGATAAGCATTAAAAAACAAAGAATTGCTCGCATTAGCCACATAATTACAGGTTCCTACATAGTCGAACAGTGTTCCCTCTCCATTGTTTGTGACATTACCATCTCCAATCATAAATCCATCCTTAAAAAACTGAGCATACATAGGTGAACAAAGTATGATCGTTGCATCAGGAGCAACATCCTCTAAGTTCGACACGGCGTACATAAGAGCTCCGCTATAAGTTCTCTGGTTAAACATATCATCGCCACTCTGTCTGACTCCTCGAAAGAAATCATTTGTCCCATACTCCACAATAAAATAATCCGTCTGTGAAAAATCGATATCAGGATTGCTCAACAGTTCCCCTGCCCTGGTCCCTTGAAAGATATCCGTCGGAATTCGTTTCAGCAGAGCATTCACTATCCCGCAAAGGCTTCTTGAAGTCCACTGATCCCATCCCGACTCCTCATCTGCCTCAATACTGGCGCTTGTACCTCCAATCGCAAGATTGTAAAAATCGGCATTACACTGCTTCGCTGTAAGGTAAGGAACTCCCGTACCATCTCTGTTATTATCAAATATACTGTCTCCCAAAAATACTAGTTGCAGATTGTGACCTTGAGGTTTCGTCTGATCTTCTTCCGTAATCACCTGCTCCTGTACTGGAATATCTATATCTATCGCCGGTGTTGGAGCTTCCAGCTGACCAGGAGTCGGTGAAACTTCCTGCCTTGTTTCATTCGGCACAGATGTTTCCACTGCCGCACTGCTCTCTGCTTCAGGCTTTTCGACAACTTTTCCAGTCTCAGTAATTACCACGTTCTCTGCCGCTGCATGTTCTTCCTCTCCAGAAACATATTTACGGCTACATCCTGACCCCAGCAGGCCTACTATGATTACTACAAATAACAGGATACTTTTTTTGTTTTTCATAACCTGCCCTCCTCTCTCAGAACATATTATATTTTGTTCTAACTAAAGAATAGCACACTTTAGATAAAATTACAGCCTTCTTCACCCTTTCTAAGACTTCCTTCGTGATTCTTAAACAATTCTTAATATTAGTTTATTCCAATTCAAAAAATATATGTCCACTCATATTAAAAACTTTGCTTTACATATTTTCTGATTACCCATAACAATGCTATTAGAGAGGATAGCTCTGCCAGTCTCCAGTACCATGGTTCATGGAAATATATTTTTATCTGTCCCTCAAATCCGGCAGGGATCTCAACAGCTACCTTCTTATTTTCCGACATACTCACATTCAGTCTCTCAGATTGGGCTTTTGCTGCATAATACCGATATCCCCAAAGTGGAGCTTCTACAACCACCGTGTTCTCACAAGGATTGCTTATTGCGGCATATAAGGAAGTTCCTTTTCTTTCTATAATATCTGCTGTAGCAGCATCATTACTAATCGTCATTTCTGAGTAAGAACTCATGCTTTTATCTATACCCCTTATTGCAAATTCGTCCGATCCAAGCCCTTCCAATTTTGCAGAATCATACATTGTAATAGGATTTCCTTCTGAAATAGTCTCCCGAAGCAAATCGCCACTCTGACATATGCAAAGTGTTATTACGATTGAAGAAACAACAAGTCCAATATGCTTCTTCTCTCTTTCCATAAAAATAATTTCAAATACTTTTGCCGCAAAAAATACTATCAAACCACAACAAACATCCAAAAAATGCCATGTAAATTCCATATTGCCCAACAAAGCATAGACAAGTCCTGCGTTATATTTCAACCAATAATAAACGATAGAATTGGTACTCAGAAAGAGTATCGCAAACAAAAGTAATAAAATTCTGAAATAGGCACTGGTCTTTTCTTTAAATTTTCCACTGACAACAGCCCCTGTTGCCAAAGATAAAACTATAAGCGAATAAAAACCGATTCCAGACCACCCGCCGCTGTTAAGTGATACATCTTCTAAATTGACTAGAAGGTTGACAAGCTCCTGTCCATTTTCCCATAAAATATCAAAATTAGTGTTGCCAATCATGTCCTGGAACAGAAGATAGTCCATACATGGCACTATAAAATAAAGATTTAAAATTACCGTCAGAAAAAAAGCTTTCACAAGCGATACTATTATATCCTTTTTTATGGTCTTTTCAAACATAATTAAGCAAAAAAGAGGTACTACAATTGCAAGAATAAGAGTTGAAACAACATGTGATCCCAGCGTAAACGTGATTCCCAATGCCAAGGTTATATAACCTTTCTCTTTTCTGCTCTGATAAATTTCATAAAGCCCAAGTATTATAAGTGGCAGAAATGTATATGCCCCAAATTCGCCTACGGTTGCTCCTGCATAAATACTGTGCAGCCGAAATCCCATGAGTGTAAATAAACCGGAGCATAAAAGGCCTATATATTTATTGCCTGACATTTTTTTGTATGCATGATAAGAGATAAACGTAGTCAAAACATTCGTAAAAAAAATATAGAATTTATAGCCAAATTGAACCGTACTGCCCAGAACAACTAGAACAGCAGATGGAAGCAGAAGCAGATCGCCATAACCGACGCCCACCGCATAGCCATAATTATTATCCCATCCAGGCTGGATCTTCACAGGAAATGCTCCGCTTTTTAGCCCCTCTGCCAGATAGGCAACCCTTCTCAGATGATAAAAAATGTCATCTCCAAAATAAAGCTCTCTGGCCAAAAGAGGATAACTGGAAAATCCAATAATAAATAAAAACCCCGCCACAATAACTTCATTACCATTAGTCAAGAAATTATAAGCCGCGTTTTTTCGAAAAAGAAAAATCACCAAAAAGAAATCGATCACCAGGAAAACCAAAAAAAGCTTTGAGGTTTCAAAAAGGATGGTACGATTTTTCAGATAAGTGACTGTAACCTTATTCGCCAAAACATAGATATTATCACCTGATGCATCGGTATTGGGTCCTAATATTACTCTGTAATCCGTACCATATCGTACCCAGGAAAGGTAAGATACTCTTTCCGAATCAGAAGGAAGGCCCACCTTATCACAATATACAAGATTTGCAGTTTTTTCCTTTGATGTATCGTATTCAGGAGTTACTGTCGTATAACAAGTATGCCAATTTCCATCACTGTTACTGTTATAATCAACAGTTATACTATAGATTCCCTTTTCTAGAAGCAGCGGAGCCGTTGCGATAAAAGAACCTTCTATATTGCTATGGTCTGCATAAAACCCAGGAAGATAATTTCCTGCATTATCGTGTATCAGCAAATCGTCCTGTGGCATTTCAAAAACACTGTTTCTATCAAACCTAAAGCCGTTAAAGATTAATAAAATCAACTCCAATATGATGACGCCTAAAAAAACTAATGCTTTTTTATTATTAAATAATTTGGAAAACAATGAGCTCCCCTCCTTAAATTTCCTTTCCAAAAGCTATAGTCCCTCTCACTTCCCACATCGGTAATAATCCAAAAACCATCTGGTAAATCTTGCAAGCCCTTCCTCCACAGATGTGTTCGGACAGAAACCAAAATCTTCTCTCAGTCCACTGACATCCGCATAGGTCTGATACACATCGCCCTTCTGCATAGGTAAAAATTCCTTTTTGGCCTCTTTCCCAAGACATTTCTCTAACGCATTAATAAAATCCATCAGTTTAACAGGATGGTGATTGCCAATATTATAAATCTTATATGCCGCCCCCTTTTCGTCCATAGCAGGAGGATTGCATAGAATTGCAAGGATTCCTGCAATGATATCGTCAATATACGTATAATCTCTGAGCATATCACCGTTATTGTAAATCTGAATAGGCTCATCCGCCATAATTTTTTTTGCAAATTTGTAATAGGCCATATCAGGTCTACCCATAGGTCCATATACTGTGAAAAACCGCAGACCCGTAAGTGGAATTTGATAAAGGCGACTATATGCATATGCCATCAGCTCATTTGACTTCTTGGTAGCTGCATACAGACTTTCCGGATGATCCACCTGATCCTCCACAGAAAAAGGCACCTTCTCATTTCCTCCGTATACGGAACTAGAGGAAGCGTATACCAAATGTTCCACTGGAAAGTACCTGCACCCCTCCAAAATGTTAAAAAAGCCTACGATATTAGACTGAATGTATGCATCAGGATTGTCGATACTATAGCGCACTCCTGCCTGTGCGGCCAGATTCACTATAATCTGCGGTTTTTCTTTTTCGAAAACTTCAAGAAGCTTTTCTTTGTCTGCCAAATCTCCTTTTATAAAAGTGAATTTTTCATATTTTCTGAGCATAGCAAGGCGTGCTTCCTTGAGAGAAACCTCATAATAATCATTGAGATTATCCAACCCGATCACCTCTGCCCCTTGTCTAAGCAGCGCTTCCGCGAGATAAGAACCGATAAATCCAGCGCTTCCAGTTATGAAATATTTTTTTGAACTGTCTAATGGTTTCATTTTGTCTCCTTTCATCCTAAATTAGAGTAGTTATTATCCGAAACATAAATTGTGTATATACCAATTTCTTTCAATTTATGTACAAACTCGCCTTTTTCTGCCAAAAAGTTCTGGAATCCATCCATTTCAGACGCACTGATTATATATGCTGTTTTCTGTTTAAATGGGACATTAGGGCAATACCATTCTGTACTCGCCATCCATTTGCATATATCCATATTTTCTACTGACGCTACAGGATAAACTCGAACTCTTCCATTTGATAAAATTGTCATCATATTTGCACTCTCAAACGTTGAATAAGCCACCATATATCCTTCTTCCTCCAAAAACCGTACCACTTCATAGCGGTTTGAATCAGGAGGCTCCTTTGAACGAAATATTGGGGAATATACGGAAAAGCTGTTAAGAACCACCAGCACAATCGCAGTAGTTACTCCAATTATCTTTCCCCCAACTCCATTTTGTTCCAATAACAACCCTACTGAAAATGCCATAACAAATGGCAGCATAAAAAAATATCTCTCGCTGCTCCCAACTGTTGTAAAAGAAACCATTAATGCGGAGACAATAGGCAGACTGAATATCACCAGCCACCCCCATTCCATTGGTTTAATGGCCTCCCTTTTTAACATTCTCCATAAAATACCAACCAGAATATATAATGATATCAGCAATAAGATTCCTAGGCATAATTTCCCAATTTTATTGGTACTTTCCCATCCCGATGCCCGCACAATATCCGGTATCACCACAGTTAAAAGCTTATGAAACCCTTTTCTAATATTCCGTGAAAAACTCTGTCCTATTGCCGATGGAAAACAGGTCCCTATAAAACTACCTATCAACAATACGATTACCCATAAGCTCAACAAAAGATCGACACGCTCTCTTTTTTGGCGGCAATAAAAAAGATATATATTGCGAATCATTTCTATTCCAAACATTGGGCCATAAATAATCAATATCCCTCTTACTCCTTGCAGCCCAAGAAGTAATGCCATAATTATCGCGACAAAAAATTGGGGCCATTTAATCTCCCTCAGTCTCATTGCCCTCACATATAGGGCAAGGGTTATAAACAAAAATACTACATGTATTGCATAATAGCTAGCAAATAAATACAGCAGCTCCAAAATTATCAGATTGCACGGAAACGCCATACACAAAAGCCCCATCAACATAGCATTGTTAATTTTCATCCCCGCTGATCTGCCAAAATAGACAATACTTAATATAATCATGACAGACATTGTACAACAGGCTAGTCCCGACGCCAATACCATATCTTTTGTCATCCCAAAAAACAGAGCCGCTAAATTAGGTGTACATATGATCCTGGTCTCTGCTGCAACATACCATGTACTTGGTACTACTTCCCTGCTTTTCCAAATCAGCTCCCCCAATATGACATCTGATGCAATATCAGAATTCATCTGATAATTAAAGTGGAAAAGATTAGTACCGCAAATAAATATTATATATATTAGTATTCCAATAATCAAACCAACTGATATATAATTTTTTTTGTTCCAATATTTATTCATTTACGCATCCTCTTTTTTCTTTACGAATTAGGGAAACCTATTGTAAAATTGAAATTAAGAATTTCATTTTATATTGTATAAGGAGATATATAAATGCCACATAATAACCTTCTTTCCATCATCTTGCCCGCATACAATGAGCAAGACAACATCCGAAATACATTTTTGACTATCCATGGAATATTAAAAGAAAATTCCATTCCTTTTGAAGCTATTTTCATAGATGACGGTTCCTCTGACTCCACCTACACTCAAATACAGGAGCTCTCAGCACAGCATTCCGAAGCCAAAGGCATCTCTTTTTCAAGGAATTTCGGAAAAGAGGCTGCTATCTTTGCCGGCTTAGAAGCCGCCTCCGGCTCCTGCTGCCTGGTCATGGACTGTGACCTACAGCACCCCCCTGCTCTGATTCCGGAAATGTACCATCTCTGGGAGGATGGGTACGAGGTAGTGGAAGGTATCAAATCCTCCCGCGGAAAAGAAAATCCGTTGCACACCTTATGTGCCAAAGGCTTTTATCACCTGATCAGCAGTGCAACCGGAATCGATATGTCCCAGGCATCTGATTTTAAACTCTTGGACCGTAAAGCGGTGGACGCTCTTCTCATCCTGCCGGAGAGGGCTCCCTTTTTCCGTGCTCTTTCCTCCTGGGTAGGTTTTAAAACCACCACTATTCCCTTTGAGGTACAGGAGAGGATTGCCGGCACTTCCAAATGGTCCCTCTTAAGCCTTGTCAAATACGCCATACGCAACATCACCTCTTTTTCCGGTGTTCCCATGCAATTGGTAACGCTGCTCGGCTGGATCATGCTCCTGGCTTGTGCAGCCCTTGGCATCCAATCCCTTTACCGATATTTTTCCGGTACGGCATTGGAAGGCTTTACCACCGTCATATTGCTGCAACTCATCATTGGCAGCGTCCTCATGATCAGTCTCGGCATTATCGGACACTATATTTCAAGGATCTACGATGAAATAAAAGCGAGACCCCGATATATTATCCGCCAGCGCTGCGGGCTGTAATCCGGTCAGTTTTTATTGCCTTCCGATGCTATAATACTCCACTCCGGCTGCTTTCATCTCTGCCGGAGAATAGAGATTTCGCCCATCATAGACCAAAGGCGTATGCATCCTCTCTTTGAATTCCTCTGGCATCACCGCTTTAACCTCTGCCCACTCCGTAAACACAAAGCAGATATGAGCTCCATCCAAAGCCTCCCTGGCAGATGTCACATAATTCATAATTCCTTTTTCCAGCTTTCCCTCCGGGAAGAGCTCTCTGGCTCTTTCCTCTCCCTTGGGGTCAAAGGCATAAACCTCCGCACCGGCAGCCAAAAGAAGCCTTAAATTGTCAATGGAGGGAGCTTCCCTCAAATCATCTGTGCCGGACTTAAAGGTAAGTCCCAACACTGCCACCTTTAAACCACTGAAGGTAATCATTCTTTCCTTTGCCTTCTCAAAAAGCCGGGTTTTCTGAGCGCTGTTTACATCCACGCAGGCCTCCACTGTCTTTAACTGATAGCCATGCTCCCTGGCCAGGAACTTGAGTGCCTTGGTATCCTTAGGAAAACAACTTCCGCCAAAACCGATCCCCGCATTCAAAAAGCGCGCCCCAATCCTCTCGTCATAGCTCATCCCCTTTGCCACATCCGTGATGTCTGCGCCCACCAGCTCGCAGAGATTTGCAATATCATTCATATAAGAAATCTTAAGGGCGAGGAAGTCATTGCAGGCATATTTAATCATCTCTGCAGAACGGCGCTTCACAGAAACAATAGGAAGGCCAAAGGGCTCATAAATCTTTTTAAGCAGTTCCTCCGCTTCCTTACTCTCAGTACCGATGATAATCCTAGCGGCATGGAGGGTGTCATGTACTGCCGTCCCCTGGGCTAAAAATTCCGGGTTGGACGCCACCTCCACCTTGACATCATGTACGAGGAAATCTTTGATAAACTGCTCCACCTTATCATTGGTTCCCACTGGGACCGTGGATTTCACTACCACCAGGCAATCCTTCTCCACTGTCTCCGCAATCTGCCGGGAAACCGTGGCTATATAACTTAAATTGGCACTTCCGTCCGGCATCTCCGGCGTGCCCACTCCGATAAATATGGCGTCTGCATCCCGATATGCCTCCACATGGTCTGTGGTAAAATGCAGAGTTCCCCTGGCATTATTCTTCTGCATCAACTCCTCAAGCCCCTCCTCATAAATGGGAGAGATTCCTTGACGCATCATCGCCACCTTTGCCTCGTCGATATCCACACACATCACGTCGTAGCCTTTTTCCGCAAAGCATACGCCTGCCACCAGCCCCACATAACCTGTTCCTGCAACTGCAATTTTCATTTACTTTCATATCCTCCTGTTTTTTCTTGGTTCCTTTTATAAAGTACTTTTCCTAGTCCTTCCAATATTTTATCAAGTCCCCAGGCCGCCAACGGCAGCATAAGGACGAAGTATCCCAATATATATCTTGACTGAGCTTCCCAAATCATATGAAACAAAAATCCCCCAAAAATATTTAGCACAAAATATGCCTTTGGAAGTGACCACTCCCTTAAGGAAAACCAACAATAAACCCCAGTGCACAGAAACAGAAAGAAATGATAGCAGTTCATGATTCCATACAAAATATCTCTTCCAAAGCCATAAATAAAAAAGTGAGCCAGCGGGGAAAGATTGTCCACGTATCTACTGTTCCATTCATTGGTAATCATTGATTGAAAAGTAGGTGCATTCCATTGGGAAGTAAATTTCTTGTAAAAAAAGTTCAGGGCAAAGCGCTGTTCATGCAGAAATCTTTTCAAAGAATGCGAAAGATTTTCCATACAAGCCTGTATCGTCTTTGCCCGGTCAAATCCATTCTCCCCATAAACTGACCAGTTATATCCATTATACCATCCACAGGCATATCCGCCCTCGTCTCCCTCCTGCATGCTCATGGCTACCCACGCAATCTTAGGAATCCCTTCCGGGAATTCTTCCAGCCCGGCTCGTCTTACATAAATACTATCCACGATTGAAATGCTAACCTGTGAAATAAGTACAATGCCGATCATCCATATAAGCGCTTTATAGTTCTTCCTTTCAACTGCATGTAGCAAAATCGCAATCACCGCAGCAACTACCAGAATATTGATATTAGATTTTACCACAACTCCCAATGATAACAAGACTGCTGCCTTCAAAATATTCTGCCACCGGTCCGTTTTCAAATACCGAATAATCAGGTAAATACTTCCCACACCAAAAGCCCATCCAATAATATCTCCATACACAAAGGTGGAAAACAAAAACAACGGCAGCATTCCCATTGACAATAGCGCTTCCAATCTACCTATCTTCTCATCTTCAAACAGCTCGCAGGTAATTCTGTTCAGTATATAGATAATTATAAGGATGCTGACCACATTAAGCAACTGAAATACAATAAAGTTCTTCACCCCAAAAATTTCATAAATGAGCTCTAACAAAGCAACCATTCCAATTTGGAAAGAATATCTGTATAAATACTCTCCCTGTTCAAATGACTGATAGTTTCCCTGCAAAAATTCTATGGCAATATCACTCAATGCCTCACTGTCACAGGAAACCTCACAGCGGAACAAAAGTATAATAATAAGACAAGTAATACCACTAAAACCTACTGTCAGTTTAAGAGCGTTTACCTTCTTATCCCATCCCAACTTTAGAAGCATATAAAATAATATCACAAGCCCCGCATTTATAAAAATCAATAACAACGGGTTATCCCAGCGATACCTAGCCGTTTCCATATACTGATATAACTCAAAATACGTGGTACGCAATAAGCTGTTAAATATATTAAACAAAACCATAAGGCCAAAAGGAAATAAATAAAAATAAGTTAAAACTTTAATTCCTTTTTGCTTATCCATCTACTTTGTGATTCCTCCTTATGCATCTGCATGCTTTGACTTTCTATCAAACATCTTTTTATTATAATTTACCACGGAAACATAATCAACCCACTTTTTACAACTTACAACAGACTTACAACAAAATGCCGGAGAAAGCCCTGCTATGTGCTCTCCCCGGCATTATCATTTCCCTGAAATCAACAATTGTACCAATTACTCAACGATTTCCTTTCCTCCAAACACCTGGTCCAAATGGCGAAAGCCGCAAAAACCATTTTCATCTGTGAGCTCGCCCATCTCTGCCCCGGCGGGAATCGTCACCTCATACCGACTTCCACCATATCGATAACGCACCGTTACCGCGATCTCAGGCCGCAAGGCTATCGCATCAAATACTGATTGGTTAAAGCTAATCCAGCGCTCTGTCTCAATCACTACTTCACCTGTCTGCGCGTTTTGAACAGCCCCCGCAGCCTCCTCCAAAAAAGCTACATAAGCAGAATTAGGCACAAAGGAATAGGATAACACCTCTCCACAATTATCACATTCCCCAGCCAGCACCGCGTCCTGATTCGGATTTGCTCTGTTTATAATGCGGTAATGTACCGTGCTATGGCTGCAGGAAGCTTGCTCTGAGCCAGACCGTTCTTCCGCAAATGGCTCCTGCTGTTTTTCCTCTGGCATATCACCTATTTCCGGTTCATCACCTAGGTCTGACCCATTTCCTGGTTTCTGTTCATTTCCCGCTTCGGCCCCTTCTCCCGGTTCCGGTTTGTTTTCCGCCCCTGACTCATTATCCGGTTCTTGTTTATCTCCTGCCCCGGGTTCATCATCCGGCTCCGGTTCATTTCCTGTCCCAGGTTCATCATCCGGCTCCGACTCATTTCCTGTCCCAGGCCCTTCATCCGGCTCCGGTTCATTTCCCGATCCCGGCTCATTTCCTGCCCCAGGCTCTTCACCCGGCTCCTGATATGGTGTGACAATATAGCTCTCTCCATCCTTAGTCACATCATATAACAAAGAATTCCTGAAATTATCCACCGGTATCATATCACCGTCTGTCCTGTTCACCACAAGGGTTGCCTTATAAATGCCTGGCTCTACCGCCTCCCCTTCCGTGATTTCTATTCCGGCTCCATTAGTCGGTGGAAAAATGCCTTTCAGAGTAATTTCAATCTCCGTCCCGTCTGCTTTTACCTGATTAAGATAGAGCTCCATAGAATAGCCACCACCCGCTTCATAACCCTCAAATTCGCATCTAGCGCTGACTCCTGCTCCCGACGGGACAACACTCAAATCCAAAATGGAAGGTGCTTCCTGTGCGTGGACTTCAGACATTAAATCCTGTCCAAAAATACCCCCCCCCTAGAAAAAATCCCAGGGCTGTGGTCACGATTGCTTTTCTTATTCTTGCTTTCGTCATAAATGTTCTCCTTTTAAAAGTGGTTTTCATAAACTATCTCCAGGCCCGGCAGACAATTTATTATAAACCATTTATGCCGCATATTTTCAATCATGTAATAAATAGACAGGTTACATGTAACAATCAGCACATTTTCTTTTAATTTCCCTTAAGAGCCTCAATAAATTTTTTCTTAAAGGTTATTCCAATCTCAAGCTGTCCAAAATTATCTTTCAATTCTATATAGCGGTTTACCACATCAATGGCTGATATAAAATCCCTGTTTACAATCGCATATCTGCTACACTGCAAAAATTTGTCCGAATCCAGCTCCTCCAGGATCACCTTGCTGGGTTTATACTGTAATTGCAGCTTCCCATCTGTAAATCGCACTGTCTGCCCACTCCTGACATTTTCTATGTAAACCACCTCCGAAATATCCTTCTTGAAAATAATCCCATCCTTACGAAAAAAAACATCATGAGAGCTATTCTTTTTCAGGGGCATCTCCAAAGCCTCCGTTATCACCTGGCGGGCTTTTTTGTCATCAAAAGGCTTTTCCAGATAATAGTAGCAATGCAGATTGCTATATGCGTATAGCTGAGCGTCCTCCAATGCTGTAATAAAAATCATAGGCACAAACTTATACTTCTCCACCAGGCGGATACGGTTTGCAAAACGCATTCCGGAAACATCTCCCGGATTTTTGGGATCCAATATGATGTCAATCAGGAACAGGTCTATGCTCAGACGCATTGCATGGGCATAGGCTTCATTTTGGTTGACCGCCCTGTGAACCACGATTTCCGGATCAACCTCATTCACGATTTTCGCCAGCATCTCCATACTGGCCATATTGTCCTCAATGATCAAGACTGTTCTCATAGTTATTCCTTCCTTTCACATATGTATTTTTATTGGAACAACTATATTTTAATATAACGAACAACATTTTGGTAAAAAATAAGGAGCTTTCGCGCTAGCCATGTTGTGCGAAAGCTCCTAGAACAGTCTAAGTTCAATAAATTGCCCTATTAAATGGAAATCGTATCCCAATGCATTAATTAGCCGACTTCCTCCTCAAAATTCTTTGAATTGGCGAAATGATCAGCGAATCTAATATTATAGATAAAAATAAAGAAATAATCAATGTTGTAAATATCCTCATCAGCCAATTATGCAAAGTTGCCTGTACCGTCACTATTTTAGGTGTAATTTTATACAATACATTCCAATGTAACATGTATATTAAAAACGAATATTTCGCAACAAAGCATATAGCCCTTTTAACAAATTCATTTTTAATCGATATCTCTCTGTCCCAAAATATATAGAATGCCATTGTAAACACTATATATGCAACTGCCAGATCCGTCGAATTATAATATCTATCAGGTATAAAATATTTTCCCAAAACAGTTACGACAAATCCAAGCAATCCAAATAAATATAAATACTTTTTGTTAGAGTTATTTATAATACGAGAACAATAATACCCAACAAAGAACAGCATCATCCATTCGGATAGCATCCAACCACTATATGAAAATCCCACTCCCATATCCAAGGTCAAATATATTTTTACAATATTCCATGCTATACCAATTCCAAATAATATATTCAATTCCCATTCGGACATGCTCCGCAACATTTTAGCCATAAACGGTGCTCCTAACAGCATACCAATTAATGGGTACATGAACCACAAATGAAGCGAAGCATTTGTATTCATAAGGGAAATATAAGTCCCCCGTATAAACGATACTGCACCATCCCATGTTCCATTGTCCAGCATATCCCACAAGCTTAGTAAAATTGTCATCAGGATATATGGAAATAGAATAGTTACTGCTTTATTGGAAAAATATCTTTTATAATCCTCTTTCGCTGAGAACTCTTTCTGAAGATTAAATCTACCACTTAACATATAAAACATGCCATTACATGTAAAAAACAGCGTATTAAAAACAACTTCCACAAAGGTACTTTTGATAAATGCCCGCTCTGCATGAATTGCTATTACAAATACCATGCAAATTACACGCATCAAATCACAGTTAACATCTCGCAATATCTTTTGCGAATTCTCAACAGTATCTTTTTTTCTGAATATAAAATATATTATCCCGCATGCAATAATCAGACACAGAATACTGGCAATCAACCTTATAGCAAATGGTATCACATCATAGAAATTATATGAAATTGCCACTGATTTGTCTAAACTTTCGCCATTTAGCAATAATTGAATATGATAAGGAGACGCATCTTCCACTTCCTGAGTAACCAGATAAGGAGCCTCGCTTTCGTTATTGTCCTGTATACTAAATTCTATCCCGTATTCACGCCCTGGATACAACGTTTTACCAATCGGAATGCTAACCCATTCACCCGCCTGAGCTTCTTCAATAGAAAAATTAACCTCCTTTGCTGCCTTTCCATCTTTAAGTATTTTAACATTTAGGATGTCATCATTTGTTTCTTCTGATAAGTTAATCAAAATAACTTCTATATCTTTTAAGTAACCAGTATTACGATTTATACTTATCACCTGCTCCACTTCCTCGCCCGATTCTAGCTTTATATAGTCAGTAGATGTTAAATTATCAGGTTCTGTCCTCTCCAAAGTATTATTGTGGAGTTCATCATTAAATAACAAAAATAGGGAAAACATCACTGAGATAAGAATCACGACTGCTATCTTCAGTTTCTTTTTCATCCGTATCATATCCTCCATTTAGTTAGCAGAGCAGTCTCTCCTAAAACTCAATCTCCTGCAAATACCTGTGCAAAGCATCCTGCCATGTAGGCAGCGGCTCAAATCCATTCACCGTCAGCTTGCTCTTATCCAGCCTGGAATTAAAAGGTCTTTTCGCTTTGGAAATCCCATATTCCTCCGTGGTAACAGGAATCACCTTAAGATTTTCCCTGCCGTACTCTGGATGCCCCAGCTCTGCTGCCTGCCGAAAGATTTCTTTGGTAAAATCATACCAACTGATATATCCCCCTTCATTGGTTGCATGATAATAGCCATACTTGTCCGTCTCTATCATATCCACCAAAAGTCTTGCCAAATCATAGGTGTAAGTCGGTGTCCCTATCTGGTCGGAAACCACCTTGATCTGGTCATGAGTTTTGGCCAGATTCAACATAGTTTTAATAAAATTCTTGCCGTTGACGCCAAATACCCAGGCAATCCGAACAATAAAATATTTCTCCAAATTTGCCGCTACCGCCTGCTCCCCTTCCAATTTCGTCTTTCCATAGACACTTAAGGGCTTATAGTTTGTACAATCTGGCTCCCAGGGGGCAGTTCCCTTGCCATCAAACACATAATCTGTGGAGAGATAAACCATTTTACAGTCCGCCTTTTTACAGGCAAGCGCAATGTTTTCTGTACCCACTCCATTGACCTGATGCACCTTTTCCCTCTTATCCTCATCCTCCGCTAAGTCAACTGCCGTCCAAGCCGCACAATGTACCACCACATCCGGCTTCAAATTCAAAATAATTTTTTCAACAGAAGCTTTGTCCGTAATATCCATCTGCACATAAGGCATACGGGTAACTGCCGTTCCATCCGCTACTCCACTGTATACCTGGGCAATATCTGAGCCTATGCCTTCATAACTTCTCTCTGCCAATTTATTCATCACATCATGGCCAAGCTGGCCGCCTACACCTGTCACCAAAACCTTCATTTCGTTTCCGCCTTTCTTCCACAGCACTTTTTATATTTTTTGCCGCTGCCACAGGGACATGGATCATTGGGATAGATTTTCACTGGTTTCACCACCGGCTGTGGCGACGCATAATCATCTCCCCAGTCATCGTCCTCAAAAACATCCTCTGATGTGCCTCTCCCCATCCACGGCCTTCCATCTCCTGACACATAATTTACAATTCCCAAATTGTTACATGTGTTGAGAATAAGGTCTTTTGTTTCACTGTCCCTGCACTCCTCACACAAATCAAAAGCCATATCCCGAATCTTCTTCTTTTCCCCCTCTTTCAGTACAGGATCATGTATCTTCCGATATGTCACGGCACGATTCATGAGCAAAAGCAGCTTAATCTCCTCATTCTGCATACACTCCTTTGGAAACTCCTCTTCTCTGGAAATCAAGTCAAAGTAACTTTCCCTCTCCGAAACAAGAATCAGTTCCGCCAATTTCTCCTGTATCTCGACAGGCAGCTCGTAAAGAGACGCTTTTCTGATTTTCTTACCTGACGCCTGGAACATATCCAAATACAGATACTTTCCATACTCATCATTAAAGGCATCTCTGCTATAGCCTTTCAGCATAGGCAATGGCGTGGCGAAACTAATCAGAACCAGAAGACGCCAAAGTGTTCCCCGCCTCACAGGATTCTCTACTTTATACCATTCCAGCAGATACTCCATCACCTCCGCCACGCTGCAGCCGCTTGTTACCATCTCTTTGCCGATCTCAAAAGGCTCACCTAATTCCCCGTCCTGTGATTCCCAACCCTCAAGGTATCCACAGACCGCCCTCCACATGGAGTCCACGCCCCAAAGCGACTCTTCCATCTTATCTTCGGTCACAACAGGATACTCGATATCCTTGCAGTATTTTTCCCGTTTCAAAATAATCTCATCTACATTGCTCTCCGGTATTCCTACAAATGTTTCTCCTGTTATCCGATTATTTGCGGTTAGAACCGTTTGATGGAGAGTACCCTTCAAATAGATGAAACGCATTAATTCCTTTAGAGAAATATCTGCCTGATAAACTTCGCCAAATATCCGCCAAAGCTCCTTTGCTTCCACCAGCCCATAAAAATATACCATCAGCAGAATCCTGTCAAAAAACAAATCGAATTCCTTCTGCAGCTCTTTTATGGAATAAGTTTTCTGCTTTACCCCCTGAGTCAGATATACATCGAGGCTGTCATGCACCAAATTCTCCTGACGGATTTCTTTCCATGCAGGAAGAATCTTTTCCTTTACCTCATCCGGCACAGAAATTCCAAAGTACAACTGCTCTTTCTCCCAGATCACTTCAAGGTCTATGATTCCCAAATTGGCCAGTTGCAGATAGTCGTCTATATTTTTTTCATTGACTGTCAGTTTTTCGTTATCTTTTTGATCTGATATCTTGTTTAAAAGCCTTATGGATGATTCATCCAGCGCCAAAGACAACTGCAGAGGATACTCGCAAATCCACTCCACAAGCTTTTCCGCCATCATCCTTTTCCCGGACTTTTTCCCTATATTGGTGCACAGATATCTATGAAAATCGCTAAGCCACTTATGATCCAAATCTTGTAGTATCTCTACCATTTGCCGCGTTGCCGCCGTCTTCACAAAGGTACGTTCCCTGCGAAACATACGGAAATTTACTTTTCTCTTTACCCTATGCACAGTTCTCTCTTCCGGGCTGCATCCCGGCAGAACCATCTGTTCATAATCCTCATGAAGCTCTATTTCTATCTCCCATTCTTCAGGAGAATCATATTTCTTTGCCGCCTCCCGGGTCTCATCAAACTGTTTCAGTTGTTCCAACCATACCAGTTCTTTGAGAAGGTTGAGCTTTTTCGTGATTTCCGATGGATTTTTTTCCTGAGAGCCATTTTCAACCAGATTTACCATTTTTTTCAGTAGATTAATCACTTGGGACAGCTTGGTGGTTTCTTCTTCGTATTCTTTGTTAAGTTCTTCGTAGCTTTTGAGCAAGTTTTCATTTGTGAGTTTAGACATGATTGAGATTCCTCCACGAATATATACTATTTGTCTTTAGGATTTAACTCCGCATATCGGTTGATTGTTTCTTCAATTAATTTTGTTCTTTTGTCATTGATATGTAAAATTGCTTTATAAAGTTCTTCCTTTGATACTACTTTATGGTAAAGCAGAACTTCATCCCCAATTAACTTCCACAAATGAAAGCCTCCCGTACGCTGCATCTCATCATCTGCAACATTACGGGAGCTTTCTCTAAAACGTCCAACCGCAAATTGGTTCATTACAGTCTCATAAAATGATGAAATAAATTTAGGCCATTTTTTCATATGGCGGCTTTTAAACAACGTAGAATTAACCAAATCAAAAGAAACAAACATATAAATTCCCGTATTCAAATCTTTGCTTTCATCATACTCATTATTGTCATTGGTTACCTTTAGGTTTTTTATTAATTCAGATAAGAAGGAATTAATCCCTTCTATCACCATATTATTAACACCCATCACCAAATCTCCAAACCTTTTCCTCTGGTAATAACACTTTTGTAAGGAACCTTGAACATATTCGCTATATACTCAATTTTGTCGTTTATCTTATTATCCATCCATACTGCATCCACCTTAATTCGGAAAATATTCTCCGGCATAAGAAAAGCCGCAGCAAATTCCTCTGCCTCCCATTCATTTATGGATGTGTTTTGCTCTTCTTTATGAAAACTCCCTATTAATTTGTAACCCTTTTCATCATCAGGGATTGCCATATGCAAAAATAGATGTCCTAGCTCATGGGCAATTGAAAAGCGCGTATAGACATCATTATTATCAAAAGCTGTTTTACACTCAATTAGGAATCCGTCATCAGATCCCTCTTTTGGGCAAATCTGTGCTTCAATGTTTTCTTTAAGGTTTTCCTTGATTTGAATTTCGCCGCCTAATCTTTCGACAGTTTCTTTGATATCAAACCCTGGTTTCAACCTCAGTTTGTCAAACAAAACTTCCGCTTGCTTATTCAAGGTTTTTCTCATCGCTTCTTTGTACAAGCCCAGCATAATAAATCCTCATTTTCTAATATACTATTCAGTTACATAACAAAAAGTTACAAATTCGTATTTTGTTTCCTATATATATTATGAACAGTCAATTCCATTATATGAAGAAAAAATCTGGATAAATTTAACAAAACTTTTCGTTTTCAAAATGCTAATCAGTAACATAATTATAGCACATGGAATTTTCTGTTGGCAAGAAAATGGTAACAAATCATATGACCAATTTGAACAATGATACTAAAAAGCACCAAACTTCTATAACCATTTTTTCATTCTAATTACAACCTCTCATTTTAATAAGTCCTTTTCCGATATTTCATTACTTTCTTTTCCATCTAATCTCTGCTCTATCTCTTTTAGCTCTTTCTCCAGCTCACCCCGGCTTTCTGTAGCGTCTCTTCCCCTAATAGCTATTTCTGCAGATAAAATTGTAACCTTCTCCTCAAGCATAGACAAGGTCACAGAAAGTGTAAACAGCTTTTCAATTAATAATCCTATAATTAACAAATATACAAGATTTGCAGGAGATTGAATTCCCAAAAAAGCTGAAAGCCCGTATGCAACCTGAGGCACAGTTCCCATAACTGCCACCACAGCCGCTAAAAAAATCCAAAACACAGCATCTTCCATTTTGATCTTCAATTTTTGTATTCTAAGTAAAACATAAACCACAAACACTACTGTTCCCATTAAAATCAATATCCGCAAAGTATCTGACATATAAGTTATACCTCATCCCGTGATCGCACCCATTGAAATAGTAAAATAGAAAACAACATCTGAACCATATAGCGCAGCGACATAAAACCTATCAGATAGCTCTCTCCAGCCTCTCTTTCATTCATATGCACCTGAATCTCTTCTATTTTCGCGCCGCAGTTCAACAGATATGCAAGAGTATCCGGTTCAGGGCTATAATGCATATTATAGCCAAACCTCTTAATCATACGCTTATTAAACAAACGCATACCGCTGGTTACATCACCAATGTATTTACCACCCGTTGTCAGTTTAATTGCATATGTCAATATCTGGCTACCTATCATCCGAAGTGTAAAAGGCTTTTTCTCTGTCTTGAATCTGGACCCTATTACAATATCGGCATCTGTGTCCTGCATTTTTTTCAGCATGTCCGCTATATATTCCGGATTATGCTGACCATCACCGTCAATCTGTATCACATAATCATATCCATAAAAGTTAGCATATTTCATACCACTTTTAACAGCGCCAGCAAGCCCGAGGTTAACTGGTAAGTCCAGTAAATTATATCCCTTAGAAACGCACAGCTTACGCGTAGTATCCGTAGAGCCGTCATTAATCACTACATAATCATACTGAGAGTAATTAGCAATTATATTTTCAACCAGCTTTTCCAAGTTTTCTGCTTCATTGTATGCTGGAATAATGATAAGAGGCTTCATTTCGATCATTTCCCTTATAAATAAATTTAATCCAAACATCCCCGAAATAATATCATTTTTCTGCATTTTTTACAAGTTTATTGTTAATTAATACGACATATATCCCAAATTCTTCAAATCGTCAAAATTAATAGCAAACCTAAGAATACTGATAATAGCGAGGAAATTACCGTGTAAATACACGTTATCAAAAAATATTATTTATAAAACATTAAATATTTTTACCCATCTTCCCGCACAGATTATACGCCAAATCATGAAATCACCTCTCGCTACTTTCCCTTTATTCTTGTTAAACCATGCCATAACCTGCTGCTTATCTAATAAGAAATCCAATGCATCACAGGCCGCTTCAAGCTCTTCTTTATATTGCTCATAATTATCATTAATCCATTTATCTTCCGGTGTCGTAAAGCCAAGTTTGCTATAACGAGTTCTAATTTTTTCTGGCAATATACCCCTTAAGCCATCTCGCAACACTGCTTTTGTTATCCCTTTTCTGATTTTATGCTCAAACGGCATTTCAAAAATAGCTTCTACCAGTTCATAGTCCAAAAATGGTACGCGAGATTCAATAGAAAATGCCATAGAATCCCGATCTTCAAAATGCAGCAATGCTTGCATTCCATACCGCATACTGTCTAAAATATACTGTCTTGAATCACCCATCGGATAAATATTTCTGTCCTGATATACCTCCCTTAATTGTTCTACTGAAAATGGCAACCCCATTGCTGCATAATAAGCTTCACTCATAATATTGTGCATATTTTTCGGCCCATATGCAGAAGCTACCGCCGCCAAAACAATTTGCTTTGCATTTACATAGGTTTCTGTTGAAGCACGCAATTTTTTATACGCCTTTACTTCCCGCAAAAATGTTATAAATTTGAAGCGTTTTAACAGATCTGCAAAATGTACTCCATAAAAAGATGAATACCCTGCAAGCTGCTCATCTGCCCCCTGGCCATCCAGCATAACTGTCAAACCATTTTCCCGGGCTTCTCTAAATACATTCCACTGCGCATAAATAGAAGTACTGCCAAATGGCTCGTCCATATGCCAAATAATCTTATCAACCTCATCTAATAATTTTGAACCCTCCGGATAAATTTTGTGAGAATGTAAATCTGCACGTTTAACCACTTCATCAATATATTCCTGCTCATCATATGCCTTATCCTCAAAACATGACGAAACGGCATGTTGCTCTACTTTTTGTCCTGATTGTTTTACCAATTCATTGGCCATGCTTACTATAGAAGAGCTATCCAGTCCTCCTGACAGGCAATAACCAACTGGCACATCTGCCCGCATCCTTAATTTTATAGATTTTTCAAATTTTTTCCTAAAATTATCACAGTCTTCATCATAACTTCTCTTCTGAGTTGCTCTTTTTGCGAGATCATAATATTGATTTATCCTAAATTCATTACTACTCAAGTTAAATATAATTTCATAGCCGCCACGCAACTGCATTATATTTTGGAACATCGTTTCTTCTGTATAATCCTGATCCCCACATATTAGAAATTCAAGTAATCTTTTTCTATTTGCAGTTGGATTTTTATCAAGCATACACAGAATCTGCTTAATTTCCGAACCAAAAATAAACTCATTCTCGCCTATATAATAGTAAAAGGGCTTTATACCAAAACGATCTCTGGAACAGTACAATTCATTCTTCTGCTTATCATAAATTGCAAATGCCCACATACCATTAAAACGCTGTACGCATTTTTCTCCGTAACAATCATAAGCTGCTACTAGTACTTCCGTATCTGTCTGTGTCTTAAATTGATAGCCCTTTTCAATCAATTCAAGCTTTAATTCTCTATAATTATAAATTTCACCATTAAATATAATCACATAGCGCTCTTTATAAAAAAAAGGCTGATGTCCATCTGAACTCAGGTCAATAATTGACAACCTTCTGTGCCCCAAAGCCAGTCCCTCGTGATAATATGTTCCTCTATCATCCGGTCCCCTATGCTCAATAATGTCCACCATCTTATCAAAACGCTCTTTATTAATTTTTTTATCAAAATTAATATATCCAGCTATTCCACACATGACAGAATACTCCTATATGCTTCTAATAATATCTTTTCCTCATGTTCCCAACCATATTTTTCCCGAATAGCACGTTTCCCATTATCACCCAGTTTTTTTGCCAACTCTCGGTCCGAAAGAAGCCTATTCACAGCCTCTACAATTGCCTTTTCATCGTAAGGATCAACCAAAAGCCCACATTCTGCATCTTCTATTATCTGTTTCCATAGCGGGAAAGCAGAAACTACAACAGGTATTCCCGCCGCCATATATTCAAAAAGTTTAATGGGCAGTGCATTAATATAATTAGGCTGGTATTGTAAAGTACACATTCCAACTACACTTGAAGAATAAAGTGCATTAATCTGGTGACGCGATAAGTAGCCCTTATATACCACATTTCGCCTCAGCTTCTCCTTATATACTCGTTCAATTTCCTTTTTATAATCCTCCCCCATATTTCCAGCTAAAACAAATTTTCCTTTAATATCATCAGAATTTTTTATAAGCAGCGTAACACCCCTATCCTCCGAAATTCCACCCGAATAGCAATAAATATCCTCCCTTTCCTTTAAATCATCATTATTGCAACATATATCATCTGCCTTTGGATAATTTTTCACAGTAAAAACATTGTTATTATGTTTTATGACTAAATCGTGTATATAGTCTGTCGCCGTTATTACCGCTGATGCCTTCCTTATAAATCTATTTTCTCTATATTCAATATTTTTTTCCGAAAGAAACGCTAAAAATTTTTTACCATTTCTTCTATACCAATCACTCAATTGCCGGGGAGAATCTTCATGTACATCATAAACAATTTTTATATCGTTTTTTCTTTTCAAAAGCCTTTTTACTATACACAATATTTCATATTCATGAATATGAATTATGTCTGGTTCCAACTCTAAAATACAGTCCACAACACTATCTATCCACTTTTTTCTTAAAAAGATACATTTTATAATATCTCTTCTTATTCCCAGTGTAAGATCCCTATTATGGTAAAACCGTACCTTGATACCATTTTCCTCATAGCCTTCTGTGTCGCCATAAAAATCTGAAGTAACATAACTTACTCTATAACCTTCATTTACAAGCGAGCTGCATTCCTTACAAAAGATTCTAATATCATCCTTGCGATGATATCGTCCAATATGCACAACATTTCCGCTCTGAATGTTATCCATTTCTTTACCTCATATAATTTAGCAATTACTCTATCATCCTACGGTATTCATAGGCCCTATCATGGAAAATAGTTTGCCATAATTCTAAACAAAAGAACCCCCAAAGATTTCTGGCAAAAGAATTTTCTGAATCAATCTTTTTCATTACCATTTCATTATTGATAAACTCTCTTTGTTTCGCTTTCTGCGAGGATAAAATATCCATGATATAATCTCTGGTTTCATTTTTTGCCCATTTTGCAAATGGTGTAGGAAATCCCATCTTATCCTGTCTATTCATTATTTCATCAGGAACATATTTACTCATAGACTCTCTCAAAACATACTTTAAATTTCCGTCCTTCATTTTTACATTCGCTGGAATAGTGGCAGCGAATTCAACTAAGTTCTTGTCCAAAAAAGGTACTCTTGATTCAATTCCATGCGCCATGCTCATCCTATCTTCTACCTGCAAAAGCGCTGGGAGCAGTGTCTTAAAGTCAAAATGAGTCATGCGATCCAAATAAGAATTTTTATCTACATTTTCTGCAATAAATAGCCTCTCATATGAAGTATATGGATCATAGTTGTCCATTTTTTCCCTATAAATACAGTCTTCCATTTGAGGAGCTCTATTAATCAACTTATAATATCTTGTATAAGAGGGTTCAAATAATCCATCCTTCCAAAACTCCTTAATCATAGGTTTATAATTTCTAAGGCTGGTAAGGTTTGGAATAATAGATTGATAAGTAACAACGAACTTCCCTGAATTCATTGTTCCATCTATTGCTCCCTTAATGCACTGTTCAAAATATGCTACTAAGTACCTTGTATATCCTCCAAATATCTCATCACCACCTTGTCCTCCTAACACTACTTTCCTGTGTCTGCTGGCAAGACTTGATACCATATATTGCGAAAAAGAGCCGGGACCTGCAATAGGTGTATCTAAATGATACATAACCTTTTCCATATTATCAATAAAATCCTGCGGACCGATATCAATCTGATAAAGCTTAAAACCTTTCTGATCTGCTACTTCCTGTGCATATCTACTTTCATCATATTCTGGTCCAATAGTAAATTTTCCTGTAAAACCCTCAAAATCCCTGTTCAATAAATCCGACGCAATTGATGACGTGATAGAGGAATCCACACCACCACTGACATATCCACCAACCGGGACGTCACTACGAATATGATACTTTAGAGAGTCCAAGAAATGCTCTTCCAATTTTTCTGAAAAATACTTTTCTGTATGATATAAATCGGGGCAATAAAACACCTGCCAGTAACGTCTATCCTTCAATCCATCCACTGATAAAGATATACTATGGGCCGGTTTCAGTTCGAGAATATTTTTAAACAAAGTACGCCCCTCTAAACAAAATTGAAATACCAGATAATCACTAAAAGCCTTACTATCCGTTTCTATACTAGGAACAAACGGCAACAACGCCTTTGCTTCTGAAGAAAAATAAAAAGTGTCATCCTGTAAATAATAATAAAATGGTTTTATTCCGAAAGGATCACGAGCACAAAATAATTTTTGTTCTTTTTCATCCCATAATGCAAATGCAAACATTCCCGAAAAATGCTTCACACATTCTTCTCCCCATTTTCTGTACGCATGGAGGATTACCTCTGTATCACTGGTTGTTTTACACTTGCATCCTAATTCTTCACGTAGTTCAATGTAATTATATATTTCTCCGTTAAAGCATACCCAATTACCGCTCTCATCCGACATAGGCTGCTTCCCATTATCAATATCTATAATGCTCAATCTTCGATGTGCAAGACCCACATTTTGATTATCATGAATCCATATACCTTCGCCATCCGGTCCTCTATGTGCCTGAAGCTCATTCATAACCTCTAGTTTTTTTCTTACATTTGGTATTCTGTTTCTTTTAAAATTGCATATTCCTGCTATTGAACACATATTTTCTCCTCTGTCAGCTCATCTATATTTTCCATTCCTTAAAACACTGCATATTTTTTCAGCAGCATCGCCCTGTCCATATAAGGCTTTGCGCTTATTTTTAGATACCTTGGTATGATATACTTTTTCTATAATATCTTCTTTTTGAGGTTTACATAGAATATTATAGTTTCCTGCTAATGTTTCAACCCATTCCGTTTGGTCTCTTACTGTAACAGAATCAGTTTCCATAATATAGGCTTCCTTTTGCAATCCGCCAGAATCAGTAACAACTTTAATTGCATTCTTTGTAAAATATAACATATCCAGATACCCAATCGGCTCCACAAACATAATATTATGGTATCTATGCTTTTCAACCAACGAATTAACAATTGGCTTCGTCCGCGGATGCACTGGAAAAATAACTGGTGATGTAAATGTTTCAAAGGCTGCAAGAACCTCCTCTACTTTTTCTTTCGTATCTGTATTTTCTGCTCTATGCACTGTCGTCAAGTACCAGCTTTCCAACGGTTCAACTCTTCCATATAACCCCTCAAGACGTTTAAAAAAGTAATCTTTCTCAAATTTCTCCATCTCTTTAGAATAATAGAGAACAGCGTCACACATTACATCTCCCACCTGGTGCACATTCTTTGTTATTCCTTCTTCTTTCAAATGTTCTACTGCCGTATCTGTTGGACAAAATAGAATTTCTGATATATGATCTGTTAATACTCTATTTTGTTCTTCTGGCATAGCCCTATTGAATGAACGCAACCCGGCTTCTACATGAATAATTGGTATCAATATTTTAGATGCCGCCAAAGCACCTGCCAATGTTGAATTAGTGTCCCCATATACCATAATGTAATCTGGTTTTTCATTCTGCAGAATTTTTTCAATTCCCACCATCATGTCTGCTGTCTGCTTTGCATGACTCCCTGAACCTATTCCCAGATTATAATCAGGCTTTGGAATATGTAATTCCTCAAAAAATATATCAGACATATTACTGTCATAGTGCTGCCCAGTATGAACTAATATTTCTGTATGTTCCTTCCTCAATACTCTGGATACTGCTGCTGCTTTGATAAATTGTGGGCGAGCGCCTACTATCGTTACAATTTTCATACTATTACCACTCCATCCATATTGTATTAATGTTTTTACTTATAAACATCACTCTATTTTTTCAATCTTTATTGAATTTAATAATATATAATGATATTCATCTCCAGTTTCAGAATAATCAATTACTAGCTCTATTTCCGAATCATACACTGACAATTCTATCTCCCATACTTCATCCTGATTTCCATTCCATATCATATAATTATTTTTTTCTATAGAAGCATTTTTTACCTCAACATATGTCTTAAACGCTTCTTTATTTTCCCCCACCATCCCATCTGATGTAACCGTAATTCGATATTTTTGCTCCTTCTCAAATCCGCTTATCGTCCATATATGCGCATTGCTTATACTCGCTATTCCTAAATAATTTCCACCTTGAAATGCAGAGGGATTAATTACCTTATTCTCAGAAAATTCCACATACATTGGATAATATAATTTGTTATGTAAACTGACTTCTCCTGCTGGGTTTGCTAACTCGTAAATATCCGGTCCCATAAATTCATACGAAACTTTACCAGTTATATGACTTTCACTTGCTATTACTCTCGTAGCGTTCCTACCGTATCCATTTCGTAATTCTTCAAAAGATAAAACTGTCGGATGTTTTTCATCCTCTGGTGTCATTGTATAATATAGGGCATATGTTGGATCATAAACTGCCCATTTCCCATCTATTTTTATTTCCACGACTGCATGTCCATTATTTTTAGGATAATTTCCTAATGTCAATAATCTACTCTCTATCCCTTGTGTTGTACATAAAGCCGCAAGTAAATTAGAATAGTCTCCACATGATCCTATTTTTCTGACAATTACATTAAGTAAATAATCATCACGTCCCCCCTTATTATAACCAATTTTGTAATCACTTATATATTCCATAAAACACATAACTTTTTCATGATCTGAAATATCTTTCCCTTTATTTTTAAGTATATCTTCTGCCAAACATCTTACATATTTACATATGGGTCTTCTATATGGATTCAAAGGGTTCCTTACATCCTTCCCATCAAATAATAGTTCGTCAGCAGTATACATATATTGTGCTACGTTACTCTGTCCATAGATTTTTATTTTATCGATCGTCATACTATAATCTGACTTAAAACTAATTTTTAAACAAGAACATTTAACAGAACCTCCCCCTAAATACCACTTTCCAATTGCTATTTCCTCATATTTCTTTTTACCTGAATAGTCTGTACTTTCAGCAACAACTTCTTCATTTCCTTCTGTTTTGATTTCTATCCTATTCAAATTAATTTCACCATTAAAATCTAAAATAAAATAACCTTCTCCTGCCAAAACAGAAATAGCCTTATTATCATTTACTAAATTTTCTAAATCATTTATATCTATATTATCAGAACATTCTACAACTACTATATTAGTATATTCCCTATTAAATAATACCCCCCCATATACACATTATCAAAAATAGTAGCACAAATGCTATTAGCAAAGTCTTCTTTTTCATTATTACTAATTTCCTCTTTTTATTGTCCTTTCTCAACCCTTAATTCTGATATAGGAATATAATGAAAATACTCTGATATTTCATTATAATCTAATATTATCTCACATTCATTTTTCTCAGGGACAAATTGTATTTGCCACAAATTTTCAGAATTTGTATTTGAAAAAACATAATCCTTCTCCCCAACAATTTTACCGCCTTCCATTTGTGCAAATACTCTAAAATCATCAAATATCTCTCCTTGTACTCCACTTGACATAATCGTAAAAACATACGTTTCTCCCGGTGTTAAATTATACAAGTTCCAAACATGAGAGCTATTCATTCCTGCAATGCCAATGTATGTAGCTCCTTGATAATTTCTAAGTTCTTCTCTCGATAATCGAATATTAGAATCACATGACAACTCATTCTCATAATACAATTTTTCATTAATGTCTACTATCCCTGCCGGACTTGCCATAGAATAAATCGCAGGTCCCATATAATCATATGACGCTTCTGTAGTTATGTGAGCATCTCCTTCAATAACTTTTACCGCCTTATTCACATTATCTATATCCTTCAGTTCTGCAAAACCTAACACATATGGCCTTTTCTTTTCACTTGGTGTTGTTGTATAATATAGACAAAACGTCGGGTCATATAATGACCATTTTTTGTCTATATATGCTTCAATAACAACATGTCCACTCCCTTCCGGATAATTTGCTAATGTTATAATATGCGTATCTATCCCTTGCGTCGCTGCTAAGGCTGCTACTATATTAGAATAATCTCCACATGCTCCAATCTGATCACGAGCAAGTTCTGTTAAATAATCTTCTGAAATGCCTCTTGTATTCCCTATTTTATACTGCTGAACATACTCCATAAACTTTATTATTTTTTCATGTTCAGATAGTGTATCTTTTTCATTACCCAATATTCCATCTGACAGCAGTTGAATATTTCTCTTAATAGGAACTCTCCATACTCTCAAAGGATTTCTCACATCATAAGCATCAAACAATATCTCTCCATCTTCATACAAATAATCCGGTATCGTTTGGTTACCCCATATTGTAATACCTTTTAACACACTTCTTTTTTCTCCACCTATACATATTTTTAAATAAGAAGTTTCTATATTGTCTACTTTTTCTTCTGCCTTAATCGAAGAAAAATTCTTCACTCCAGAATAATCCGTATCTATAACTTCAACTTTATCTGGCTCTATTTCCCATATCAAATCTAATTTTTTTAGATTTATTTTTCCATCAAATGAAAGAATGAAATAGCTTTCGCCACTTTCGAAGATACACTCTCCTTTTCCATACATAATTATCTGATTAAGGCTATCAAATGCTACATCTTCTGAATATGACACCAACTGCATACTTATTCGCTGGTTTTTCTTTTTTTCTAACCCCAAAAAGAAAAATAATAATCCACACAAAATAAGCAAAGCTACTAGAACTCTTTTTCTCATCCCACTAACCTTTTCTATCATTGCCTTTTCACTTTCTATTCAAATAATACTCCCATTTTTCTGCATACTGCTCAAAAAACCAATCGCCAGTAGCATCTGCCAATTTCCTTAATTGTTCTATATGAAATGTTTGATATTCCGCTCCCATATACCATCCTAAATCTTGGGGACGAATAATAATCTCTGCTTCTTTCCATTTCCCATCACCTATACACTCTATTTTAGCGTTCGGAAGCTGTTCAAATTTTAAATAGTTTCCTTCGCTAATAGATTGTCTCTTTATCTCAAAACTTCCTTGAGCTATGTCTTTGTACCTGATAAGTAGCTTATAAGGCATCAAATCAAAGTAATCATCCTGAACCAATTTTGGAATTGTAACTAAAAAGTAAGTATTCTGTTCCGTAGAGCCATTTGTAATTTCATGTTCTCTCAGATAACCATTAGCAAATGAACGTACTGTCACTCCATCTATTTCCTGAGCCTGTTCCCACTCTGTACCTACAATATATGGATAAGACTCAAAATCACTCTCCTCCCCTACATCAATTATATTTGCACATTCACTTACTGGATCACATAACATAATTTCATCAATTAACGGAGAAGCTTCACCAGATATCCAGTCAATCTGAAATAATATCTCTTTATTTGGATTCATATCATACTTTGACCAATAACCAGTGTCATACCTCCAAAGGTTATTCTTTAAGCTTTCTTCGCTCTTCAATATTATTGGGGCAATATTATCATCATCCATGATTTCATTCACTTTATCCAAAGTATTAATACTCAATATATTTGCATTAAGAATGTGCGACTTATTGGGAACTTCTTCAAACCAAATATCATTCGCATAATCATACGCTGCATATCCGCCATCTTCTACTGGCACACTATATGCATAGCATCCTTCTTTAATAATTTCTTCATACTTGTGCGGATATTGCATTAACGCCTCTAGCATCATAGCTTGTCCATAAGCTGAAATCCAACCGGCTTCCTGTTCCAAATCATTATAACAGTTATATGTGTCATACTTCCAAGTCGCGATTCCATTCTCACGTTTTGCATTCTCTTCAATCCAACGATAAGCTGGAGTAGACTCTATTCTATCTAAGTTATCTTTGGTTAAAAAATCATATGATTGCCAGAACTCCTGATTTTTAAATAATGATATATCCAAATTATACCAACCTTTCCAATAATCTTTTCCAAATATCGCCTGTTTATTGATTACATATAATGAATATGACGGACCATCCATAATAGCATTTTCTGTCAATTTCCCATTATCATCATATTCAGTAACTCCTAATATCTCATTATGCTGCCTTAATACCCCATCTCCATCAAAAGATACTACTGTACTATTAGGTGTTTGCAATGGTAAGTCTCGCTTTTCTACTGTTACAATTTGGTAATCCCCATAATCACTATTTAAGTTATAATAAGCAGCACTTCTATTTTTCATTGAATCAAATCTATTATCATCAGCAGCTAAGGTCTCAAATATTTTTTTATACTGCCCTGAAAGACTTTCTGAAACTGTATATCCCAAATCTTCAATTCTTATTGGTACTATCCACTCTTTGGTATTCCCACTCCCTGTAAAAAGTATGTCCCCATCCTTGATTGAAATCCAATCTTCTTCATTTATCAATGATTCTTTTTGTAATGTCATATGTTGCTCTATAGTATCTTGATAAGTCACAATCAATTCCAGCCATTCTGTACGAAAACAATCGTTAATATCAGAAGGAATATGACAAACAAATTCTCCACTTGCATCAGGTTTTTCTATTTTTACAGCTTCCTCCGTTAGCGGGTCTCTCAATATTATATTTTCAATAGTATCTGTATCACATACATTACCATATTCACAAAAAAATCTGAACTTTATTGCATTCTGCTTTAAGCATAAATTATCCTTAATGCAGTAATCAGTATCATAAAACGAAAATCTGTTCTCTAAAGTATTTACTGCTTTATCATATAAGTTCCTATACACACTATCATCAACTATCTCAAGTAATTTCGACAGAGCAACAATAACTCTTATGTTTCCAATCAGATCATACTGTTCTTTCTCGCGTTTTATGGTTTCGAACCAAACTTCCCCTTTTTCTTCTAATAAAAGGCCACCTTCACTCATATTCTTCGTCAAAACTTTTGAGGCATCTAATGCATATTGTAAATATGCTTCATCGTTTGATGCTATATAATATGACAAAAAAGCCTCTATTACAGTTGCTTGTGTATAAGCACCTATCCATTCAGCATCATTTGTTATATTTGAATACTCGTCATGTACTATATTCTTCCAAACATAGCTTCCGTCTTCACTTACAGTAGCATTACTAATTAGCCATTCAATACATTCCAATGCCTTTTCCTCATCTGGCTCAACCTCCGTTTCTACCATGGAATTCTGTCCACAATATTGTATTGCATATATCGCAACTTTTGTTGGATTATAATACTCTTCTCCATTTTTATCTATACTAACTGGTATTGAATCACTTATTTCCGTGCCCTCATGCACCAATGAATGATCCTCTAAATAGTTATCATTCTTATCAGCTTGACAACCAGTAATTGTTATTATAAAAAAAATACTCAATACTATTGATAAATATCTCTTCATTTAACGTAAACCTTTCGTCAATCATCGAATCTCATACTATGCTTACTTTAATTTCATCGATTATTGGCATTGATTTTATAATACCGTCCATTATTTTTAACCAACAGTTTCCAATCAGAAGAATTAATCAAAATAACTAATGATATCCTCAAACTGAATTATGTCAGCTATCCCCTCCTGAGATAACATTACACATATATCATTTCGCATTTGAATATTTTTACTTTCGTCTTGGCTTAGCACGGCTGCTGTAGCCTCTGGAATAACATAAATATCATAATTGTATTTTTGCCACATTGGTATAATGCCAACATTTCTATATAATAAACACATTTGAGTGGAATAACCCATATATATCAAATTTTCAATATTATTCCTATCTAAAATTTCGCAAAAGGCATTACCCCCCCCCCCCCATTTGGTCATAATAAAGTAGTACAACATTTTGATTATCGACCAACCTGTCTAATGATTCACAAATTTGAGTATCATAATCTATTGTATTCGGATCGTTGGTAAAAATATAGATGGGTATATCATGTGCTATAGCTAAATTTGCAACTGGCAATATGTAATTATTCACATTTTCTTCTATCATTCTATTTAATTCTGGAAATGGCATATCGCTCCATGGATCAATAACAACTATAGCTGTTTTCGTAGGATCAATATATTCCTTTTCTAATTTAAATTCTGGATTTGTAATATAATTATCTTCGGGCAGTACATCATAATAACAATAGTGATATATATTTAATCCATTCTCCATACTTGACTCATTTACTATCTTCTCATAGTCCAATCCAGTACTTTCCAAAAAACTTTCATTTTTGGCAGTCTGGCACCCTGTAATTATTATTGAGCAGAAAATCCCTACCATCATACATATATATTTCTTCCTCATCTAAAACCTCCTTTAATTTAACTTTTATGGAGTGTCTAATACACCATACCTTAGCAGCATTGCCTCAAAAAGACTTTTTTGACTCTCATAGCCAAATTTATCATGGCAATACTCATAATTGCTCTTTAGCTCTCTAAGTTTTAGTTCATCATGAAGAAGCGCATTTAATTCCGTTCCAAATTCCTCTACATTCTTCAAATCTGCACCATAGCCGACATGATTCCCTCCTGCCACTAGGTTTAACTCATACATAGATGTATCATAAAAAATAGGAAGCTGAACCTCAAAATACTCCATAAGTTTATTGGGGACAAAACATTCTGAGTAATCATTTACTGCCGTATAAGGAATGATCCCTAAATCTACATTTTGAGTATAATTTAACAATTCTTCCTGATTAATCCATCCCCCCCATATAACTCTATCAGGATTTCCTTCATTATCCAAAATGTGTCTGAACTCTTCCTGATAATCTCCACTAGTTAATAATAGCAGATAAGAATCCTCTTCCAAATATTTTGTGGCCCTTGCGAGATTTTCAAGATTTCTGAATGTTGACATTCCGCCTTGAAAAATAGCCACTTTGCTGTCATCAGGTAAATTATATTTCTTATGTATAAAACGATTGTCTATAATAGAATGCTGGCTTAGCTTCTGACTCATGCAAGAATAAATTACTTCAAACGGACATTTATAGCATTCCTGCATTCTTTTTGCAAGATTCTCTCCAACTGTAATCCGAAGATCACACAGTGGGTACAGTAATCCTTCAAACTGATCCACCATCTCTATTTTCTCTTTATTCTGCTCTTCCCATAATACTGTCTGCTTGTACCACCATTCATGGCAATCGACTATTAACTTACACCCACTTATTTCTTTCAGCATAACACCTATTGGTAATGTTGGTAAATCAGCTATATAAACAATATCGGGAGTTTCAATCAATAGTTCTTCCTTCACTCTCCGCATAATTGGCGCGTAATTATAAATTATATTTTTATAATCTATGTAATCAAATTCTCTACCATTGATTACATCCACTTCAGAGTCATATGAATATGGAATAACTTCAGTTAATGTTTCTGCCTTCTCGTCATATATATACATAACTCCTGCTGCGAATATACTTGCATAAACCTGTTTACTGCCGCTTACGTCAATATTTTGTAGCACAGAGATACCCTCACCTGCATCAACTATACCTTCTTTTTGCTCTAATATCACATCCAATATTGCCTGTTCGCATTTTCTTAATTCCAACGTCTTATTAGATGTCATTATTCTACATAAAGAGCCTGTCAAACTGTTATAGCATAGAGTATATTCTTCATTCAGAATTGTTACACAATATTGCCCATCTTGAGCGGAGATTCTAACCTTGTCTTTCATTCCTATTTCCAACAAAAGCTCTGCTATTTCTTCCGCTCCTCTTCCGTTCTGCACTATATATTCACTATCTGCTTTAATTCTTTCTATAATCAGCTTTTCTGTTTCCAATATCTCACTAAAATCAACATTGTATTCTCTGACAATCTTCTTAGATACAGGTCGCTTTACAAAAAAAGGATCCATGCTACTCAAAACGTTAATATAAAAGGCTGGAAAAAGTTTCACCTGATATCCCTTTTTTTCTAATACATCAACAAAGAAAAAAATCCTTCTATCTATATAATCGTCATGTGTTATGAACCATGCTATTTTTTCCATTTCTTTTATCTCCCCATTATTTTCGCATAAATCTTATTTATTCTTAAAATACAAAGGAACCTATAGAATCTAGGATAATTGATTATGATTTTTTCTGCTATACTATCCCAAAATATCTCCTTTTGCTCTTTTCTCTCTTGTTCCAAATTTATATTGGTATTGAATATCTCATCAATATTCGAGCATACAAACATTCTAAGAACTTGCCTTTTTACATTTTGCTCTATCAACTGTTTCACTTTTTGATTAGCCAAATCCATCTGCAAATTTTCCATTATCGTGCCCTTTCTATCCTACCTCTATTATTCCATTTCTCCTTTGTTCAAAAGCTACTCCTTGTTCAGGAATATAATATCTGAACAGAATACCATCTTGGATAAACGTGTAATGATTATTATTTACATCATGCTGTTCAATAAAACGATAGTATCTTTTGTCTTTTCTCCGCACCCTTATGGCAAATATATAAATTTCATTATCAAAATACAATTTTAAAAAAGTACTGTGTTCTTTCCATCTTGAACTCATTTTATGTCTGTATATAAAGTTTCCACTTTTTACCGAAACTTGTTCCTCCCTAAATTCCTGCTCTTCTTTGTCTATGCCTACAATAATAATCTTTGTATAATCCTTACATCTTCCTTCTATTTCCACCTCATCTCCAGCAATAATATAGGGCAATGCGATTCCTATCCAAAAAATATTATTTCCGATAACAGATATTCCTTCCTCTGTCATTTTTATTTCACTGGAACCTGGATACAAAATTGGTAGCTGTTCTTTTCCAGTATAGACTGTCTTACTCAAAAACTTTTGGCTAAAATCTATTTCTGTATTAGAATACAACCGTTTGTTCTCCAAGCCATACTCATCAACCTCACTTAATATCTTATTTTCATCATATCTTCTCTCAAAAAGAACAGCTATTTCACTATACTTAGGTACAATCTTTTTGCTTTCTACCTTAATATTATCACTTTTTTCCATCTTCTCTAATATATCAAGGTTAACAGGTTTGCTTTTTGCCCCACAGCTTGGACATTCAAAATTCTCTACACGGTATATATCCAATCCTTCTTTTTCTATTTTTTCATATATTTCCGGATTATCTATTTCATTATTTACATTCCCTGTATAATTTACCTGACTAATCTTCCACTCATTATTTTCATATTGTTTAAGCGTCTCCAAAGTGAATCTGTTTTTATGGAAATTTACATGCCATACTTTCCCACATTCAGGACATTTCGCTACTCCATATCGCAATATCTCATTATATGGCACCTGCAAATAAATATATTTTTTAGATACTCTTCTCAGCTCCGAAATCGCTCGTTCCAATTTATCTGTCTCTAAATGCTCCAACACATCACAAGTTATAGTCATATCTACAGATTGATCTTGCAATGGTATATCCAATATATCTCCTATACAAGTTTTTCTGCTGTTTTGCTCTAATATCTCCTGATTAATATCCATTGCTAAAACATCATAGTAATAAGGGATATATTGATTCACTAAGCCGGGACCCGCACCTATATCTGCAATAGTATTAACATCACACGGAATCGTTTCCAGCAATGTTGCTGTAGCATTTTCCATGTGTTTCATGGACTCTTTTTGGATTTTAAACAGCTTCAAATACGTTGAAGTTTCATAAAAATTCACACTATTTATATCTGCGTTTTCTTTAAACCTAAATTGATCCTTTTCTCCATAAAAGCGAATCCATTTCTTAATAAAACCATTATCTTTAACCACAGCATTGTCAGAATAAAGATATTCCATCACCGTGAATATTGATTTCTCCACATTCACCTTATGTCGTACAAGTTCCTTAAGTTCATTCAAAAGATCACTATTTCTTAATATTTGCTCTGACCGCTCAGAACTTGAAATCCTATCTATCAATTCCTCCAAGTCCTTTTTACTTCCCCTAATAGCTACTGAGGCTTCTTTATCCCCAATAAATATCAACTTGACATTATCCACCAAGAATACACTTTTAAGAATATTCCGCACAAATGGATTACAATTATTTTTAGAATAACAAATAATTTTTTTCCTAGTAAAAATCATTTTTTTCCTCTTTTTTTACATAATAGCACAACATCTTTTACAGGGATTCCACTGTTCATTACTTATAATCTCTTTTCTTAAGTTAACAATATCACTGGAATAAAATAATTCCATTAAACTATTATCTTTAATATTTCCCATCTCCATTTGGTAACATCTGGACATAACACACGCCCCACCTCCTGCATTAATTTGCATGGTCCTAAATGGAGCCTTACAAACGCTTTGTCCAACAATAACATCTGGTCTGTGGTACAAATTAATATAATTTTCAACTTTCGAAACGTCTGGTGCCTCAACGAAGTTGATTTTAAGAATCTCTGCTTTTTTCTTTGCTCTTTTTATACTCTGATACATTAGCCATGGATTAACCTTCTTTGGATCCATTTCTTCATGGATACATGATTGCCCCATATAATAATTAGGATGATATAAATTATGCACTCTTGCCACTTCACCATCCACATAGTTCATATGTGTACACCAGATATCCATAATTCCATAGCTCCCCAACTCATCAACCATCTCTTCTAGGCTTAAATAATTCATTGGAGAAATAGCGCAACATGCTACTATGTGAAGTCCATGTTCTTTTGCGATCTCTATCTCTTCTCTATTGCTTTGCAGAACATTCATTATATCTTTAAATAAGCCCTTTTTTCCTCTTATTTCATCATGCAATTCGCTTGGGCCATCTAAAGAAATCAAAATTTTATCCACCCCTGCCACCAACATCGGCACTAACATATTTTTAAGATTTATTCCGTTAGTCGTTACAAGAACTTGTTTGTCTAATACCTTTATATCCTTAATCAAAAATGGCAGATCCTTATATAGTGTTGGTTCAGTTCCTACAAAATGAATCGTTTTTAAATTTTCGTCACTTTCTTTACATCTTTCTAAAAACAAATTCCTATCTAACTGCTGGTTGCCTATTTCTCCTTCTTCTCCTTTTAAATATTTATAGAGAGATGCATCCTTATTCTTAATTCCTATATCACACATTTTACAAGACAAACCGCATTGTGTGTTTAGGCATACTGATAGAGATTCTAGCTTAGGTTCTGTAAAAAATTCTTCCTTCTGATTCTTATATGCTATAAAATTTTTCAACGTCTTACTTATTGTATTATCATGTTGAATATTTAGTATCTCTTCCAACAATTCAATATGATATTGATGATATATTTGTGACAGTTCTGGGAAAAAACTTCTCGTCGGAATATATATTGTTTTTTTTGTCTCATTCGCATATAGAATGACTTCGCCGTTTAGTCCAATCTTTTTAAATCCCGCATTACCGCAATTTTTTTTCAAAATTAACTTTATATCTTCCTCTACTGAATATATAATGGTTAGTTTTAATATTTTGCCAACTGCACTTATATCAATAAAATTTAGATAGGTATTTTGGATAGTTCCTGTTCTTAGGCTCTCATCTCTGATCTTTCTTCCATTTATTATTTTTCTAAATCCTTTTTCATTAAGTTCCGCACTCCAATCCACTCCGCTTGCATAGCAATTACCTATTTCAAAGCAACTATTTTCTCTCAAGTCAATAGTAGAAATTTTTTCACCATCATCTAATGATACTTGCCCTATATAAAAGGTATCTCCAAAGTTTTCGCTATCTAACTGTATTTGAAACTCTATGACCTGCGGTATATCATAAGCACTCATAGTACCTGTATCCATCCACTCAATTTTGTCCTTTAATGCATTAAAAGCTTGTGACATTTGATCGTCAAACTCTGTAACCTGTAAATATTTTTTTACTTCAACTATAGCAATAATACTGATCAGGTGAGCATTAAAAATATGAGTTGCTTTGTCTCCAGGAATTTCTTCAAACCATATTTTTTCTTTCCCTATCTCATTAGCACATCCGCCTTCCTCCATTTTAGTTGTCAGTCCTCTGACAGCTCCTAATGCATATTCCCGATAAGTCTCTTCTCCTGTTTTAACAAAAAATAATAACATCGCCAAAGCCACATATGCCTGTCCAAATGCACTCTTCCACCCAGAATTTAGTTTTTGCATTCCATAAGTTACCGGATAATCATACAACCAATATTTCTTCTCTTGTTCTTCATTACAGTGCTCTATGAGCCACCTCATGGCAATATTCATTTCCAATGTTATCTCTGAATCTTCCAAATATTTGATAGGGATATATCTTGGGATCAAATTAGCACCGGCTATATGATAGTCATCTAGAATAATTTTTCCCACCATTGCCTGAAATGCGATTAAAAACGGATTATATTTTCTTTCTTCGCTACCCTCAAGGCAGAAAGAGATAATTCCTTTTTCATCAAATCCTACATCATTAAATTGCATTTTACCTCCTCATTGCTCACACCTGCAATTTCTATCACCTCATTAGGTGTAAAAAAGCCAACACTCAATGCATATTCTACAGGTTTTTCTATTTTAAATGATATTCCACGGTCTATTAATGCCAAAAACCTCTGTTCTTTGCTATTATCCCTTATATCCAATTCATCATATATCGCCACACTAATTGTATATTCTCCAGAGCCTAATTTCATATCAGGAAATTTATAGTGTATCTCGGCATTCACTAACTCTTTCTTTACTTCCACTTGCTGACAGCTAGAAATAACCAAATCTCCTTTCATAGAATATACAACAAAAACAAATATAAACCTGCTATGTGGTACTTTAAATTTAATATTAACGATACATTCATATACTCCTCCTTCAAAAGAAAAGACCTTTCTCTCTTCTCCTTGCCTATCTAATAATACAACTTCTCCAAATTTAGCCTGAGAAGTTTCTATATTATCAATAACTTTCTCCTCAGTTTCTTCTACTTCTTCAGTTTCTTCAAGCTTTTCGACTTCTTCAATTTTAACTGTTCTCTTCGTATCGTTTCCTATTTCTATGATATACTCATTTCTTCCCTTGCCAACCATAGGATATGATTTATAAGTTCCTGCTTCACTATCAAAAACCTGAAATTCCAAGCCTTCAACAAACTTTAAATCCATTTTTAACACTATTTTTATATTTTTTTCTTTATATTCCTTACTAACCAGCATGTGAAATGGTGCATGTCTATTTACGCCTAGTAAATTATTATACTCCCTATAATATCCGACATCATCTTTCTTTACATTTCCCCAACATGCACTCTCTATATCATCAATAATGTAATTATCCAATTCTAGGTTATTATCCATGGGTGCTCCCACATCAATATGGGCAACTCTATTATCGTCTGCATATATGCTTATATCATATACCTTACAGATATTTTCCTGCTTATTGCTTATAAGATGAAATAAGTATTCATCATATAAATCCTGTTTTCTGTCAAGAACCATTGCCTGATTTTTAGATATTTTCATATCACGGATCTTAAGCCGCAGTTCCTCATTCTTTCTCACGGATTGAGTATAAAGTTTGATACCTGTTAAAACCTCGCCATCAAATCTCACCCTACCTTTATCAATCCAAACAGCTCTATCACACAGAGCTTGTACCGACTGAAGATCATGGCTAACAAATAGCACTGTTGTGCCCTCTTCGCTTGTCAGCTTACGCATTCTTTCCACACATTTCCCCATAAAATAGGCATCACCTGCCCCTAATACTTCATCAATAATCAAAACCTCTGGACATACGGCAGTCGCCGTAGCAAATGCTAATCTTGAGTACATACCTGCCGAATATGTTCTTACTGGTTGATCAATATATTCTCCAAGTTCTGTAAAATCAATTATTTCTGTCTCTGCTGCAGCAATTTCCTTTAAGCTTAACCCTTGATATGCTAAAGAAGCTTTAATATTTTCTCTCCCTGTAAACTCTGGATGAAACCCAGTTCCAAGCTCTAGTAAAGCCTGTATATTCCCATGTATTTTTATATTGCCTTCCGTAGGTTGTATATTTCCTATAATTGTCTTCAATAATGTACTTTTTCCTGCACCATTATGCCCAATAAGGCCTACTCTCTCTCCTTTTTTTATTATGATATCCACATCTCTAAGCGCCCAAAACTCTTTATAATAATTTTTTTTATAAAAATTCAGTCCAAAAGCATCTTTAATCTTATCTTTTGGATTTTTATAAAGTTTATACATCTTGCCTAAGTTTTCGATTGCTATAGCAACTTCTTCATTATACATTGTCCACAAACACCCTTTTCATTTTAATAAAAAACTGATATCCTAGTAAAAATAAGCATGGCCCCCATACAAGCATCCTTATCCAATCGGATACTGCTGGTACATTTCCATAAAGCAATACTTCTTGACTTGCTATAATAAAGCTGTAAATCGGATTTACCACCATAAAAACACGTAAATTTTCGGGCACAGCAGAAACCGGATAAGCTATTGGACTAATCATCATCAGCATAATCATAATAATACTAATAACATTTTGCAAATCCTTCATTACGACATTAATACTAGATAATATCCAAACAATTCCCACTTCCATCATTATCTGAAAAAGCCATATCACGATTATAAGAGGTGTTACTACCGTCCATTTTCGCATAAACAGTAATGTAACGAGCAAAATAATAATTCCTGCTCCATGTGTCAATTGGGCACAAAACACAGTTCTAATTGGAATCAATTCAATAGGAAACATTGTATTCTTAATCAATCCCGAATTGGCAGTAACGCTCTGTGTACCTGTATTAATCGCTTCACTAAAACCTAAAAACGGAATTAATCCACAAAAAATAACTACTATATACTCGGCTGTCGTGAGATTGGGATATGTCACCCCCAAAACAAACGCATATACCATCGCATATACTCCTAAAAAGAGTAACGGATACAAAAATGCCCATACGGCCCCCAAAGCAGAACCTGCATATTTCTTTCTGATTTCGCTTAATGTTGTACTAAAAAGTATTTTCCTATGTCGGAATATTATGTTAAATGGTGCCGTAAAAAATAGCATTTTACCAATCTCCTCTTCCAATCTATACTTAAAAGTGGCTAACTTGCGCCAGCCACTCGCTTATTATGCTTTATTTATCAAATCTTCCTTTAAAATCCATTGTCGAGCAATTCTCCAAAGGAAATTTAATAGTTTTTCCCTCTGCTGCAGATTTATAAATGGCTAACACTAGCTCTAACGCCCTTCTTCCTGCCTCTGCATCCACATATGGTGCTCTGTCTTCTTTGATAGCAGTAATTACATCTGTATAAAGAGGAGTATGGCCATAGCCATAAACATTAGGTGGATTTTCGTGAAAACGAGCTTTCACTTCTTCAGGATTGTCCAAATAATCAGCGAAATTCCACTCCTCAATAATATTTACTGAGTGTCCACCTGCTTTAACAGTTCCTTTTTCACCAAATATATACAGAGTTTCCTCCAAATTTTGCGGAAATATATCAGTAGTGCCTTCAATAATCCCATAGCTTCCATTAGCAAATTTAACAATGGCAATTCCCATATCTTCCGCATCAATATATTCATGATTCAGCTTATCCGTCATTCCGCAGACTTCTACTATTTCATTTCCCATCATCCAGCGAAGCAGATCTATATTATGGATACATTGATTCATCAGGGCACCACCGTCCTGTTCCCATGTACCTCTCCACTTTGCTCTTGAATAATATTCATACCCCCGATTCCATCTGATATGTGCGGTTCCGTAAAATAACCTGCCGAAGCGCTCCTTCTCTAAGGCTTCTCTTATTTTTTGAATAGATTTATTAAACCTGTTCTGATGACAAGCACATACCTTTACATTTTTTTCCTTGCCTTTGGCAATAATCTTATCTGCATCCTCCAAAGATAACGCAATGGGCTTTTCAATAATAATATTACATCCCGCTTCGATACAACCCAACGCAATCTCAGCATGTTTGCCGCTTTCAGTAGCAATTGCCACTAATTCCGGTTTCTCCTTCTCCAACATATCCTTATAATCAGTATATTCCTTTGTCGAAACCGGAAGTTCAAATTTAATACGCTTATCTTCCATGTTTCCGGGTACTATATCACATATGGCCACAATTTCCAAATTATTAGCTTTTGCTGCTGCAATATGATTAGGTGAAATCCTCCCACAGCCAATTAATGCATATCTCATCTCTTTGTCCTTTCTTAAGCAAATTTCTTAAATTATATTCCCAAAAGCCTCTTTCCGTCAATATCTTGTATATCAAAAATAGCATTGGTATCAAACTTCCTGATGTTTACTTAGCACTCCTTTATGTTCAACATATACTGTATGACAATGTGGACATAGTAAATTATCCCTCAGCACTTCACCACATTCACACACCCACCCAATCCTTTTGGCCGGCACTCCCGCCATCAGTGCATAATCAGGAACATCCTTGGTCACCACTGCGCCTGCAGCAATGATCGCCCTCTTGCCTATGGTATGGCCACATACGATTGTCGCATTTGCTCCTATACTGGCTTCTGCTTTAATTAATGTTTTCTTATACCCTGCTGTTCCTTTTGGATATTTACTTCTTGGTGTTAAATCATTTGTAAATACACAAGACGGTCCACAGAACACATAATCTTCCAGTTCAACACCTTCATAAAGGGAAACATTGTTTTGTATCTTTACACCATTACCGATTTTCACATTATTAGATACATTTACATTCTGACCCAATGAACAGTTGTTACCGATTCTTGCTCCTTTTTGTATGTGACAAAAGTGCCATATTTTTGTATTTTCTCCAATAACAACATTTTCATCCACGTAACTGCTCTCGTGTACAAAATACTTATCCATTTCCGTTTTCTTTACCTACCTATATATTGTTTAATTGCGTTTACCACCTGCATAATCTCATCCCCTTCCATATATGGATGCATTGGTAACGCCAAAACCTTCTTACATAACTCTGTTGTCACTGCAAGTTCAGCTTCTTCTCTCTTAAATGGTGCAAATGCTTCCTGACTATGCATCGCTTTGGGATAATAGATCATACTAGGAATACCACATTCTTTTAAATGTTTCTGAAGGCCATCTCTTTGTTCCTGATTTTTAAGCTGAATGGTATATTGGGCCCAGCTAGACAAAAACCTTTCTAGAACAATCGGAGTTTTTACAATCGTTTTTAATTCTTCCGTATATCTCTTTGCCACTTCGTTTACCTTTGCCACCTCATACTGTTCAAAAGCATCGATTTTAGCCAAAAGTACTGCTGCCTGCAGGGTATCCAGTCTTGAATTCATTCCTATCCTAACATTATCATATTTGTAGCTTCCTTTTCCGTGAATGCGATATGAGCTTATAAGAGCCGCCCACTCTTCATCATCTGTAAAAACTGCGCCACCGTCCCCGTAACACCCCAAAGGCTTAGCTGGGAAAAAGCTGGTCGTAGAAATATCACCAAAAGAGCAGGCTTTTTTCCCATTTATTTCTCCGCCAAAGCCTTGTGCACCATCTTCTAGCACAAATAGTTCAAATTCATCTGCTATTTTCCTGATTTCCTCAAATTCTGCCGGCTGTCCGAACAGATCAACTGCAATGATAACCTTAGGTGTATATTCCTTTTCCTCAATTACCTTAACTATTGCTTTTCTCAATTTGACGGGATCTATATTAAAAGTATCCTCTTTTACATCTACAAAAATAGGTTCTGCGCCTTCAAAGGATACCACTTCACCACTGGAAAAAAAGGTAAAATCAGGCACAAACACAGCATCTCCCGGTCCAATATTCCAAGCCATTAATGCCAAAGTTAATGCATCTGTTCCATTCGCACAACTAATACAATACTTTGTGCCCACATACTTTGCAAGCCTTTCCTCTAGTTCAGCTACCTGTTTACCAGAAATAAAATTTGTATTCTTCAAAACCTCCTGCATATTAGAATCAATTTCTGTTTTCAATACCTGGTACTGCTTTTTTAAATCTCTAAATTCCATTTGTTTGCACCTCACATTATAGTCTCCAATAGCTATATCCCGCTTCTACAAAGGCATTTTTATCAAAAATTCCTTTTATATCTGCTAAAATCTTTTTCTTATTGTTTGGATTATACAGTTCCGCAATATCTTCCATTGTCAACTTCAAAAATTCTTCATGGGCAACTGCCACTATAACAGCATCCATATTTTTAATATTTTCTATCGTTGTAAATTCCACCCCATAAAGCATTTTTGCTTCTTTGGAATCTGCCGTAGGATCTGCAATTACCGGTGTGATTCCATACTCTTCCAGCTCCTTTACTATATCAATGATCTTCGTATTTCTGGTATCAGGACAATTCTCTTTAAATGTAAATCCTAAAATTGCAATTTTAGAATTTTTAATCGCGAGGTCAGCAGCAATCATTTTCTTGATAACACTTTCAGCCACATATTTTCCCATATCATCATTAATCCGTCTTCCGGATAAAATAATTTGTGAATGATATCCCAAAGCTTCCGCTTTATAAGTTAAATAGTATGGATCTACACCAATACAATGGCCCCCCACAAGTCCTGGCGCAAATTTAAGAAAGTTCCACTTAGTGCCGGCTGCCTCTAAAACAGACTTAGTATCAATCCCCATCTTATTGAAAATAATAGACAATTCATTCATAAATGCGATATTGATATCTCGCTGGCTGTTCTCAATTACCTTAGCCGCTTCAGCCACTTTAATGGACTCAGCCCGATGCACACCTGCCGCTACAACAAGCTCATATACATTTGCTACTTCCTCCAAAGTTTCTGCGTCCATGCCTGAAACAATTTTAGTGATGGTCTCCAATCTGTGTACCTTATCTCCAGGATTAATTCTCTCAGGAGAATAGCCAATCTTAAAATCTATCCCACACTTTAATCCTGATTCTTTTTCTAAAATAGGAACACAAATATCTTCTGTCACTCCTGGATATACTGTAGACTCAAATACTACGATCGAACCCTTTGTCAGATTTCGGCCCAAAATAGTACTTGCACCTTCCACAGGAGATAAATCTGGTGTATGATCCGCATTAACTGGTGTCGGAACTGCCACAATATGGAATTTCGCTTCCTTCAATTTACTTTCGTCTGCAGTGAACTCTACCGTTGTATTCTTAATAACATCATTTCCAACTTCGTTCGTTGGATCAATGCCATTTTTATATAAATCAATTTTAACTTTATTTAAGTCAAATCCTACAACTTTAACTTTACGGGCAAACGCAACGGCAATTGGCATACCTACATATCCTAAACCTACCAACGATATTTTTTCATCACCTTTTACTATTTTTTCATATAAACTCATTTTCTCTTTATCTCCCGCTATCCTTACTATACTTTTTTTACTATACATCCAAACAACCATGTTGTCGAGTATATTTTTATCTAATATATTAATTTTTGATAAAAGTTTATCAATTTTTTTTCTTCTATCGCCCAATTATACTTATTTGATATAGCCTTTTTCCCATTTTCAGCCATTTGTTGTGCCAATTTTCTATTGTCCAGCAAGCAATTTACAGCCTCCAATATCTCCCTATCATTCTCTGGATTAACAACAATTCCACAATTTTCCTCCTTTACAATTTTTTCCCACAACGGAAAATCAGAGCATACTACAGGGATTCCTGCTGCCATATATTCAAATAGTTTAATAGGAAGCGCATTGTATATATTTTTATTGTATTTTAAAGTACAAAGCCCTACAACCGCACGGGAATACAATTCATTCACTTCTGCTCTGTCCAGGTAGCCTAAATAATGAACTTTCTTCCCCCATATATTACCGTATTCTCTTATAAGTTCCTCACGATAATTATCGTTAAGTATCCCGGCGACTAATATTTTTCCATGTATATGAGATGCAATAGAGCATAATGTTGAAAGCCCTCTTTCCTCTGTAATCCCACCGCAATAACATACAATTGCATCACGTCTGACAATATCACTTTCAGTTTCTTTAATATCAAATGGCATATTTCTTACTTCTACTATGTTACCATTAAAACTTGAAAGTTTGTTTAACAAATAAGGAGTTACGGTAATGATTCCATCTGCTTTTCTCACATATCTCATATCCATTTTTTCTATTATCCATTTTAAAAAACCACCTACTTTTGATCCACATATTGCTTTTAATGTTGGTACATATTGTTCTGCATTATCTTCATGTACGTCATAAACAATTATCATACATGGAAATAGTTTTTTTACTATTCCAACAACATACATTAGTTCAAATTCATGGATATGCAATATATCTGGTTTCTCATATTTAATAACATCGACTATTTTATTTCTATTATGCAATCGTGCTATTATACTATGTGCAATTTGCCTATTAATCGCTACTCCACGCATATCCAAATCATAAGCTCTTATCTTAACCCCATTATCTTCCTGCTCATTTACTATCGAAGCCGCCGAGGTATAATAGATAACTTCATAGCCGACTTTTGCTAAGGAACAGCATTCTTTAACCACTATTCTGGTATCATTACTTTTGTGTGCGCATGCCAAATGTAATATTTTCATTTATTCCACTTTATCCTGCATATATTCAATAATTGGTTTCATAGTGACCCGACAATCACAGCACTGCTCTGCCTGATTCCTTATTGATTCAGCTACTTTCTGTATTTCTTTGCCTTTATACACCTCATTATAAAATGAAATAATGGTATAAATATCTATATTAGATTCATTTTCAGGTACTTTCAAAACAAAGTCTTTGCCATCAAATACATCTGATTTACAAGCTGTAATGAAGGGCATACCTTTAGCCGCATACTCTCTTGATTTCAACGAGCTTGAAACATGAACATCTTTTCTGAAAGCCGCCAAACATTCAATTCCTATTTCACACATATCATAAATTTTATCCAGTTCTTTTCCTTTCTTGACTCCTTCAAAAATAACATACTTCTCTAACTGGTATTCCTCTACAATTTTTTCATACTCTTCTCTTACCGGACCATCCCCTACTATATGGAAATAAACTTCCATTTCACCATTCGACTGATAGTATTCTCCCATCCCTTTAATTAGCCTGTCATATCCATGCCATTTGGCCAGTCCAGCAACCGCAATCATATGCATTTCATCAGTACTATTTTCAGCTTTTCTTACCGTTATACTCTCTATATCAATTCCATTATGAATATGAATTGTTTTTATACCAAATATTTGGTTGTCCTCCGAACAGGTTGCAATCCTATCAACATATTTTTTCAGCTCTCTTCTGTATATCTTATCCAAAGAATACAAAATCCACCATGACAACCCTGGCAATCGCTCTTTATCATATGGATATGTAGGTATTTCTACTACAATCTTGCTTCCTTTATTTTTAAGCCTCCTTATTAGTTTGTAATAATAAATATCCATTAAACCATATCGATTATATACATACTCATAATCTGTTGTCCTTAGTGTTTGGTATAAATAATAGTTTGCTGCTAACTTCCTTAATTTCCCAACCTTCCCCAAAAAAATACTACATCCAGCTTTGCAATAATATGCTGCATTATCAAAAATATAAGTATAATCAACCACAAATCCGTTTTCTTCTAATGCTTTTATCTGAGATTTAATTTTATTGGTAATTCCAGTTGAAGCTCCATCACTAAAGTCCCAAGTCGTCAGATATAACAACTTTTTCATTAAATAGTTAACCTCTTCGCATTAATTTCTTTAAAATCTTCTATATATCTCTAAAAAAGGAGAAAGCACTCTCAATTTCCACATTAATAAAACTCCTGCTACACAAAGTCTGATTCTAATGCTTTCTCCCTTAGGAAACATGATACCCTTCCATGCATATTGAGAAAAATGTGGATAATTATCTTTAAGCCATAAAAATATTTCTTCTGACCGTTTCTTTACCTGAATACATGTGGCTCCTCTACTGCAAAATAGCAAGTACCATACTAAATATTTCGTAAAGAAAAATGTCATTTCATCTTCCTTAAGCAAATTGCTATCTCCCATTCGCATATGAAGCTCTATCAACACCTTAACTGGATTTCTATCATCCGACATTCTTGACCAATTACTATGAGATTCAGAATTACGATTCTGCCACCAGTTATATCCCACATAATGAACTATTTCTACTTTATCTGCATAACTAAGAAAAAGTATATTAAAGCATAAATCCTCACTAATCTTTGTATTAAAAAAAGATATTTTCTTTTTATCAATAATCGCCTTTTTATATAATCTCCCCCATGGGGCTGTAATGCGAAATTTACTCCAAGACAATTGCGGATTCAGGCTCCATATTTCTTCAATTTTTTTTTCATTATTTACTTTATTAAATCCCCCTATCACAATATCTGCATCATGAATAGACGCTATATCTGCTAATGTTCCAACACAGTCATCCTCCATCCAGTCATCCTGGTCCATAAACATCACGTATTTTCCTATAGCTTCTACTAATCCGATATTCCGGGCACTGGCTATTCCACCATTTTCTTTATGTAAAACTTTGATGCGAACCAATGTATCGTGATCATGCTTTTTTAAAATATCATCCAGTAAATTTCTTGATTGATCAGTGGAGCCGTCATTCACCAGAATAAGTTCTATAGGACGATACGTCTGATGCATAATATTGCTATAAATATGCCTTATATATTTTTCACCATTATATATCGGAATAATTATTGAAATTAAATCTCTGCTTTGCACCAAATATCGCATCCTTATCTCATATTTCTTTCCTTCTTCAAAAACTGCACCATCACCCTAAACATCCGCAAAACATCAATCATAAACGCTCCCCTTACCTCATTATCCTTAAGCGCTCTATATACCTCTTTCAAAGACTGTATATAACTTCCAATTCCCGACGTACTCGTCCCTCCATAGTACATCTGAATGATGGTTTCCGGCAAATATGCCAGCCGGTTCCTGTTATCTTTTAAAAAGCGTATCATGAATTCATAGTCTGCCGCAATCCGATAATCTGGATTATAAAGACCATATTTCTCATAAACCTCTCTTTTCAAAAATAATGTAGGATGCCCCGGCGCCCATCCTGAATACAGGCTTTTCTGTGAACCCATTTTCCAGTATCTGACTACCTTCCCATCTTCCACGTAAACCAGATCTCCGTAAGCCCCCACACATTCTGGATGTGTTTCTATCACATGAATCATCTTAGAAACCACTGATCCATCCTGAAACAAATCATTGAAAAATACGACAATATCCCCTCGGATCATTTGATACCCTTGGTTCATAGCATCGTAAATCCCTTTATCCTTTCCAGTGGTCCATTTAACTTTGTGCTTACTGGTCATCTCATAGTTTTTGATTACATCCAGTGTGCCGTCAGTTGAACCTCCATCTTTGATTGCCAGTTCGATTGCTGGATAATCCTGTCTTTCTATACTTGCGAGAGTTCTCTCCAAATTTTCTTTATTATTATAAGTAGTGAGAACCAAAGAGATCGTTTTCATACTGTCTGCTTCTTTCCCCATTGCTATTTTTTATTCTCTGTTATAGCAAACAGCGACAACGCCGGCCCCAATGACCACGGATAAGCGCCATATACCTGGGGATACAGAGAAAATCCCTCACATTCTGCCAGGCAGTTATCAATCTTTCCTTCCTTCACCAGGCCAAAGAGGGCTTCCCTTCCTCTCATCATGCGTGACTTGTGAATTCCAATTAACACTTTCATATTGAGAGATTGCGCTATCGAATAAAGAATCATCGCTGTAGCAGAGGTATCCACAGGACCTTCCTTGGCCGAAAGCTGCCAGCAATAAAAACCGTTTTCCAACTGATAAGACTCTACCTTGTCTACCAGCCGCCGATATACTTGTTTGATATACTCATAGTCAGGGCTTGTCTCATCCATAAAGGCAAGGCTTTCAGACATTCCCATCATAAGCCAGCCTACCGCCCTTCCCCAACCAATAATACCATACTTAAGTCCATCTTCATACTTATATCCATGATAAGGAAGACCTGTTTTAGCATCCATTCCAAAATCTATAAAATTCTGAATCTGAGTTACTGCCAGGTGAATCGCCTTTGCATCACCATATATACTACCATATTTGCACAAAAAGGGACAAATCATACCAACGCTATCCACAAATACATAGCCATTCTTTTGGTTTGGTCGGTAAAGAAGGCTTCCTGCTTTGTCTGTGATGTGGAAGGATAAAAACCGAACCATTTCGTCTGCTGCCTGTTTGTAACACTCCTCACCTGTTATTTGATGAAGCTCTATAAGGGCCAGACCACTTAAAGCATCATCCAGATAATACATTTTATGTCCGCCTTTAATCCAACCGTCATAGTAAGTCTGAAGAGTCTCCCGTATTTCTATAGCTTCCTCAGAGCTTTTATGGGTTGAATAGTAATCTACCAATCCTTTGGCAAGAAGTCCGTTGGGCCAATTAATTTTGTCAATTGGCTCGGCGCCTTTTCCCATAATTATTTTTAACCTTCTTTTAAGATAATATCCTGCGCCTCTTTCGGGATAATGAAGCAGCTCCCGTTCCGCTTCCTTTACCATTTCTAACATAGTACTCTCTCCCTCCACATTTTTCTTTTGCCACAGCCTTACCTTATTCTACCCAAATTTCCGTCTTTGTTTCAGAAGCTTAACAATACAATTCTATCATCTTTCAGATAATAATCAATCAAAATACACATAATTATAGAAAAAGCCTACTAAATGGCAATTTTTTTGAATTTCTGTTATAAACATGATATACTTCCAATAGTTAGAAAATTAGCATAAAGATTGACCTTAATACCAAGAAAATATAATGAAAGGGGATGTAAAATGAAAGCATCTATCAGAAGTTCAGGTCCTGAATTACTCCGCATTGTCGCAATGTACATGATTGTTTTCATACATGCTAACATGTATCTTGCTACTTTCTGTTCAGGCGGCATTAGAATGTTCTTCAACGGGCTTGTAAATGGAATCTGTAACATAGGTGTTTCCTGCTTCATTCTAATTTCAGGCTATTATGGAGTAAAGTGGGACCTAAAAAAATTTATTAAAATGGAATGTATGATGATCACATACTCTTTGTTGGAACTATTAATATTGCGCATTTCATCACCAGATCAAATGCAGGGCTCCGCCTTGTTAGAACAACTTGTAAAATCATTCCTGCCTTTTATCACAAGAAAATACTGGTTCTACTCCTGCTATGTATGTCTGCTCTTATTTAGTAAATATATTCAAAAATTTATTGATACCTTGAGCAAAAACGAGTTTCAAAAACTCCTTTATCTTCTTTTGCTGCTATTTAGTGTACTGCCTACCATTTTTTATTTTGAACTGATCCCGGATAACGGTAAAGGGCTTGTTCAAATGATAATTGTCTATATGATTGGACGATATATACGGATATATGAAGATATCCCTCTCCCCAGGAAAGCTGGCATATTATTTATCATCCTGTGGATCATAAATGGACTCTCCCATGAGTTTCCCATTCAGATCGGAGGCATCTATCACCATCTGTGCAAAGATAACAGCATTACTAACCTCATTATGGCTGTCATTTTATTCTATTTATTTAAAAACCTGAATTTTCAATCCAGGTTTATTAACCGTGCTGCCGCTTATATATTTGCGGTTTTTGCATTAAATAACACATTGGTTTCCTTAATCATAGAAGGTATTTCGGACATTAATTTTCAAACACCGGGAGGTATTGCAGGATTTGCAATTCTTGCCGGAATTGTATTCCTGATTTTAGTGTCATGCCTTTTGATCGGGGCAGTCAGAGAATTGCTTCTAGGCAAAGTCGACCAGAAACTTATTTGCCTGGCTACCCGCTTTTTACGCAATCCTCAACACCTCAATCAAAATCTGTAATACTGTCCAAATTCCCAGAATATAGCCTGTAGTGATTATCTTCCTGTATGGTTTCTTCTTGTAAATCACCTTTCCTTGGCGAAAACAGATTAAGACCAGCCACAATATTGGCAAAAAATATCTTCCCTGTACCCCACTTACCTCTCCAATTCCAAATCTGGTGGAATATAATAGCAATGCTGCCATAATTGCTCCAGTCGATAGCAATACAGCCCCTAAAAACACTATCTTTTCTTTTACCTTAACCAAACCTGGCCTTTTTTCATTTGCAATTACTGTGGCCATTAACAGACCAATATAGCATACCTGAGTCAGAAAACCAACTGATACCTGCAGTGAGCCCAATCTATCTCCCACAATGGTCTGTATATACATGTCAATATTATGACTGATAGTATTTTCAACGATCCTGAACAGTTCTGCCGGATGATGGAGTAAATATCCCAAATTATAAGTGTTGTTCCTCAAAACATAAGGATCGTCAGAATAACCAAGCATGGGATATACTATTTTAATATAAACCGGAATACTAATCAACACTGCTAAAATAATGGTCGCAATTATAATCTCCTTTTTCCTTTTTCTCACAAACTCATTTCGGGTAACGATCGGAGCCACTGCCGGTATAAGCAGTAAACACAGCGGTGTATATGCCCCGCCTTTGCAGAGCATAAGAGTTATGCCTGTAAAAAGCAGCACTAAAATCTCATCGTAATTTACCTTACCCTTTTTATAAATAGCGGCAACACTATATGCTGTAAACACTAACGCTGTTGCCAATGTCAAAGCATCATAGGAACAGGATGCCAATTCCTGTATACCCACAGGAAGCAGTGCCAGAACGCAAAGAATGCTTTTTCCTACCGGAATCTTTCGAAGTGCACAATATATCATCCAAATGCAAACCAAAAAGTTGCAAGTTCTTGCAAGAGATATCATCGGCAAAAATCCAACTCCTAGCAGTCTTCCTATTGTCATCCCAATGGCCGCCGGCAAATAAATTACAGCATTTGAAATATCTAAATTATTTCCCGCATATGCAATTTTTAACGTATTAATGCTTTCTCTGTCTGTTGGATTGTCGTAAGCCCATCTGTATTGCTCTGTTCCTAACATTATTTTGTTGTTAGTATCAATCACAACATCGCATTCTCTCCGATAAATTGCATCATTGATTCCGGTTTCCGCCACTCCAAGTATTTTATTTGAGATACGGTAAGCGGTATCAATATGAGAAGTTTCGTCCGGAACAGCATAGGGTGTAATAACTATCCCAAACAAGATGCCAAGAAAAATTATTGCCATTAAAAACATCTTTTCTAACTTTATTTTAATTACGCTACACCAAAAATAAATTATCGACAACAGATAGATTAATAAAGCTATGGTCAGATAAAGCCCCTTCAAAAATGTGTTATGGTGATACAAGCCTATGGTAAAAAATGTATCTATGTTCCTTTCATCTGCAAGGACATGTATTTTATCTTCTCCCTCATAGCTCAGACTAATTAGGTACTGCATCCCCGGATGACTTTGAATGGGCGTATCAAAATTAATCTGTAGATAACCCTCATCGGCAGTCTCAAATTCACAAATCGCTTTATCGGCAACTGCAATCCCTTCCCCCTCATTCTGTTCTCTGATACCAACATGGAAGATTCCTCTTTGATCCTGGAAGTTTCCCAAATATATACCGATCCCCGCCAATTCATCCTCGGTCGCCGTATATTCGCTCATGATAGACATTCCATCTATAAGTGTGATATAATGCCCATTGTCTTTCACACTTGTGTCCACTTTCGCTATTGGCTCTGCCAGCTCTGCCCGTGGCTTTATCGCAGAATAATAAGCATACTCAATCCCCACCGACAACAGCAACATAACTACCGCAAATTGCAGTAAATGTTGTCTCGTAAATACCTCCTTCCAATTTATCTCCCGCTTCTGCCTCGGTTTCTTTTGTTTAATTTTTATATACTGTGTTCCGCCTATTAATATCAGCAGTATTATGAGCACTCCCTGTAGCAAAGGTTCATATCCACCTCTGGAAGTTGTATTGTAGTAGATCTTTCCTGCCAATACATATTCCTGCTCAAAATCATTCACCTCTAATCTTACATCATCCAATCCCATTCTTGTGCTTGTGTGAATACAAATATTGTCTTCTTCCTTTATTCCCAATCCCATGATTGCAATGCGGATATAATCATATGGATATATTTCTCCCCTTTCAAACGGGATGGTTATAACATAATCTCTAGTTTGATAATCATATGGCTGCTCACATAATAGCAGTTCATTATCATATAAAATAACCGGATTGAGCTCATCATTTCTATTTGAAATATTTATATGAAATTTTTTATCTCCAAAATTTTCGTCCTCTCCCGTAAACCGAAAACTAATGCCATTGATATCTATTTCCGGTACGGTGAATTCCATTTCCAGGTAGGTAGAATCAAAAAGCTGCACCCTTCCGTTCGATTGCCCGCCAAATGTCAGGGCACTCTCCACTGTAGAAACCTTACATGCTCTTACAATCGATATTATTGCAATTCCCAGTATTACTATCATCATCAGCAAAGCTGCTGTGTAATCTCTCCAATTTTTACGAATGCTTTCGCGCATTTTTATACCTACGCCTTTCCTTCACATTACATGTCCCCATGATACCAAAAATGTATAAACTTGTACCCCCCATGGTTCATATAAAAAGCAGCATATGTTCCACCGCATACTCCTGCCCAAAGCCCCCCGCATTTCGAAAGGAGAAAGATAGATGAAAGATACTCCAAACCTCTTAAATATTGATCATTGTCCCTATCCAAAACAATATCGCTTAATTGTTGCTTTGAAAAATCAAATTCATCAAAATATGTTCTCTTATTGATTAATATCTGCCCCGGAAACATCTCATTAAATTTATCTTCTGTTCGTTTCTCATCTGTAGCAAGATAAATATATTGATACTTTTTTTCTTTTACAATTTTATTTACCTCACTTAATACTTCATCCAGAGGCGGTTGTATAGCATGTCCTTTTGCATATCTGTAATCTGTTCCTCTCACCAAAACCCCCAGGGTTTTTTCCTCCCGCCCCTTTAAAATGGCATTATATTCTGCTTCGCAATAATCAATTGTTACCTCATTAAACCGAATATACTTTCTGTACATCTCGCTCCAAAACCAATATGCTCTTTTTTGATAATATCCATTAAGACAAGGTGTATATCGCAAATCTATATTGGAGTCCTCGCTCATAATATACTTTTCGTTTTGATAAATATCGTCAAGCTCTTTATCACATATTTGTTGAAAAAACAACTCCCACGCGTTTTTGACTCCTACTTCACAATCCTTAAGATAGGTATTTGGATAGTTTTTCATATCAACGATAGGAAGCATATTATTTTGCAAAGCATACACAATTTGCCCCAGAGTTGTCTGTACATAAGAAAAAAGACCCACTTTTGCTTCTCTTTTTATAATATAATACACAGGATGAGCTGTATTTTTATTTCCATTTACATGCTCTTCAAACCATTTATTATCGCTTCTTCTCTGTACTAAAAACCACCATAAATCTCGAATTTTTCTATATATAATTTTCAGATATTTCATTGCACTTTCCTGATTATACCTTTAATTTTTCTGATACAAGCCCTCTTAAAAAGCAGTATTCTGATATATAATATATCTATATATAATACTTTGAATTTTTTCGATTGTTCTAATACTACATAAATGTCTCTTGCGTATTCTGCCCCACTAAGCTCCTCTTTCTGACCGTTATGAAGAAATCTCTGAGCAGCATCCAAATACGCCTGATAAGTTCTCTCATCTATGCTTTTTAAATGTTCAGCCAAAGCTTTATGATCGTGGAATTGCCAATAATCAATAAAACAATCTTTTGGAACATATTCTTCAATATTTTTAGCTCCCGCATAAATTGGAACAACTCCACTTGTCAGGCAGTCAAAAATTTTTTCGGTCACATAATCCTTAATATTTTTCATATTTTCAAAGCATATGGCAAATCTGTACAAATGATAAATCTCTGCTTTTTTATCCACTTTACCTCGATAGGCCAAATGCTCAGAATATTCCCATCCTGTACCATAAAAATCAAACTCTTCAGGATAATTCTTTTCAAAAAAAGTAATTACCTTCTCCCTCTCACTATACAATTCATCTGGATGTGTAGATTTCTTATTTCCGGAAATACTAGTCAGCAATTTTCTATTCTTAAAATTAACCTGCCCAATATCATCTTCAAAAAAATAAGGAATATTTCTCTTAAATACAGTCTTTCCATCCACCCAATCGCTGTTCCAAGTCAATATATACGGGAAAAAACGTCCAAGAAAACGATAGCCTTTAGGACAATTTAAAGGATTAACTACCGGTGGCTCCGCATTACAATAGATCATGCTATCTGCCTTTCCAATCCTGATTACTCTCAATAGCCATTTCCAATCGAGTTCAAAAAACAAAAAGTAGTCGACTTCTTTCAAATCCAGGAAAAAATCTATCGTATGGATACTGTCTCCTCTGCGTTCAAATTCCTTTTTCATATCAAGAAATGGTTCATTTCTATGATCCACATTTTTTTCAGGATCATTTATCACAAAAATATTATCCTGAAGTCCTGCCTCGCTCCATGGTATTACGGCCAATTTCATGCTCATGCCACTCTCCCGCGTATTCCTCTATGCATTTTTTAACAATGATTCTTTATCTCTGACAAGAATAGAGTTATTAACCACTTCATAAACTATGTCCGCATTTCGAATTGTCGTCAACCGATGCGCAATAATCACCATCGTCTTAACTCCTTTAAGGCTCTCAATCGCTTCCATCACAGCCTGTTCAGTTTCATTATCAAGCGCAGAAGTCGCCTCATCCAGTATAAGAACCTCCGGATCATAATACAGCGCTCTGGCAATTCCGATCCGCTGTCTCTGCCCTCCTGAGAGCCTTACTCCTCTGTCCCCTACAAAGGTATTTATACCTTCATCCAATGTCTGTACAAATTCGTAAAGCTGCGCCTTTTTTATTGCAGCGTTTATGGCCTCATCATCAATATCTTCTTCTCTGATACCAAAGGCAATATTATTCCTGATCGTATCATCAGAGAGGTAAATTGTTTGCGGAATATATCCCAGCATATGATGCCATTTATCCATGTTGTCGCTGATATTTTTTCCGTCTACTAATATTTGACCACTGCCTGGCGCCAAAAGGCCAAGTATAATATCTGCCAATGTTGTTTTACCTGCGCCTGAACTTCCAATCAGAGCTATTGTTTCACCTTTTTTTATAGTCAAACTGACATTTTCCAGTATATTTTTATCCGAATCTGGATAATTATAGGTAATATTCTGAATTTCGATCTTTTCTTTCAAATGCCACTTATCAGCAGATTTTATATCGACCATTTCATTTCCTTTAAACCCTTCAATTTCTTTCAGATCGGAGTAAATCATATCAAGTGCTGGCATACTATACATAATGCTATTGATATAAGCATTCAGTTTCCCGACAGATGGCAATAGCCTAAAAGCTGCTACGGCAAATGCTGATAATTGAATCACAAAGGATTCAAAATCCCTCCGTCCAAAATAAATCTTAATGATAATCGCGATAAGCATGCCTATCATACACACGGTCTCTATGATATACTTAGGTATCGCTGCTAGAAGCTCATTATTCTTCGCCCCTCTGATCAATCTTCCATATATTTTTTTGTAAGAATCCACAAAGAAGCTTTCTCTGTTTAAGACTTTAACTTCCTTGATTCCTCCAAGAGATTGGTTGATCCACTGATACAGTTGAGCATTATATTCCTCATTTTGCTTTCCGAGCTTTCTCGAAACCTTCTTGGAAATCATAAAAAATATGCCAATACATATGATCAGCAGCAGCATAATTACCACGGTAATTGAGTGACTGGTCTTAAACAAATAGATACCCAGACACATAATTACTGCTATTTCTGCCAATAGCTGCAATGCTGCATTGACGAGAAACATAAATTGATTCGTATCATATTGGAGGCTTCTTTGAAGCTCTGCAATATTTTTCTTTAAATGGAAAGTATAAGGCTCTGACATATAGGTAGTCAGCAATCTTGTGGCCAGATTCATTCTGGTTCTGTAAGAAAACTTGAGAATAGCATTCTGCATGAAAGTTAAATACACATTTTTTAACAGGTATACCCCACAAATCATCAGGGCAATAGCGCTTAAATAGCTTTCTACACTTTGAAAATGGAATAATTCATAAAAGAAATTCAGTGCCTCATTTGTATAAATGGAATCCGGATTTAACAAAATCTGGATAAACGGCATGAAAACAGAAACTCCTAAAAGCTCTGCCAGACTTCCAATAATTACAATCGCTAAAATTCCTAATAACTTCAGTTTTTCCTGATGATTAAATATATATCTCAATTTTTCCAACATTTTTACTGTATTTTCCTTTAATCTATCTACTACTTATCGGTATCCAATTTTCACAGAACATTTCTGTCGTATCATGATTTGCAAACCATCTTTCTGGTGTCAATACAATTTTTTCTTCATTCTGATTCAGCCAGGCCCCCCACCAGCTAAAGCTGCTATTTGCAATAATATTGTGTTTGCACTGGCTCATAAGATACATGTCCATATACGCATTTGCACCACTATTATGTTCAACAATTGTCATATCCGGATAATATAGATGCCCTCTCACCCACTCCGCATCATCTGTAAATAAGTAAAAGTATGGCTTCATTACCTGCTCCCTTATATATGTCACAGCATTATTATAATATTTGTCTGTGCAGATTCCCCCATAAACAATTCTATTTTCATCAGACAGATAATCGCTCCTCCTAACATGAATGCTGACGGAGTTTTCGTTTTGAATCCTGTAAAGTATTTCTTTATTTTTAGAGTCAATTCCGCCACGGAATTGAAATACCTTGCGTATTTCTTCGCTGATATCTGCAAAGTATTTCTCATTCTGCCAATATCCACTGAGATATATATCATCCATATCAAAAATTTCCGGTTGATATGTTTCAATTTTATCTTCATAGATTTGATATCCTGAGGTATGCAGTTTATACCTGATCTTATCCAAGATAGAATCATGATATCCATAGCCACGGATATATGCTGCTTCCCTATCTGTAATTGTGTTGCATTTTATTCCAAAAATACCTAACTCCAGTTTTCTGAGCCTTTGTTTTGATCGAAAAAAAGAAGTATCCAGCTTTACATCTTTTCCTATACTTTCAAATTTTCGATATAATGCATACTGAAACATCTGATTTCCTAATCCACCGCTCATCTCTATTATAACCATATAACCTGTATCCTCGCAAACATAATATCCTTTTTAATTTTATTTTTCTGGAAGCCTGATCAGTGAGCCTAGGTTTTTTTCGTACTCCTTTGAGCTAAATCTTGCAAATCCTCCCTCCTGATAAAAAGTTATCTCCCCAAAATAGGTTTTTCCGTTGACAGAATAGAAATCTGTTCTTACACTGGGAATCCCCTTTGAAATTAATCTAGCAAAGCTTAGCATTTCCTCAAGATTTTCGGGTTTGTCAATTTGTACGTTAGGATTCTTTGGATACTCGATTTCTTCATCAATATATTTCCACTCTGTCGAATAGAGATTCCTTTCATGATGTGTGAATCTTCCAAAGTCCACCTGAATCAATTCAGGTTCTCCATTAAAATTATAAATTTTATAATCCTTAAGTTCAGTATTGGATTCATCTACCATATAGCATTCTGCAATAATTCTTGGTTTAATATTTTTGTAAGGCCATTCTCTGCTAGGGTAAAAATAATTATTTCTCAACGTATCTTGCAGCTTTTTCACAGCTCCTTCTCTATCAAAAGAAGAATCTTTACAGATGATCACACTTCCGGAGTCATGGGTACATTTCAGCACAAATTGTTCAGGTAGCATATCAAAATTAATATCTTCTGCCCGATCCCAAACACCAAGAAGAGGAATCAGATATTCTTCCCCCAGATATTCTTTCACAATCTGACGGACTTCAAATTTATCTGCCATTTTTGTATAAATATCCTTGCGGTCATAAAGTTTCAGCCAATTTAGTTTTTCATTAAAGGAGATTGGGTTTTTCAAATTCAGCCGTTTCCCCAGCTTTACTTGATACATTAGTTTCAAATAAAGTTTGTCCGGCATTATTTTCCCAAACAGCACACAACTTTTACGGTATATTCTTCGTTTTAAACTCAGTGGTCGTGTATCCATGGCTTCCTTACTCCGTTACCTTCCCATATAATCTCATTTACAGATATTTCCATATCATCGTCCAAGCCTAAGCCCTGCTATATGAAGTACAATTGGAATACAGGCGATGACAAATCCTGCTACAACCCGTAGACCAACTAACCACCAGGCCGGCTTTTCGTTCATGTTGATTAATGGCAGTGTCCTTTTCCATGCAGGAAAATTAATCACTGCAAACAAAAGAATACCTGCAACAAATACAGAATCTCCTGCTCCAATCAAATATCCCTGTGCACCATCGCCTTCTACCAGTTTATTCAGCACCGTCAGTGGCGTCACAGGTACAAAGGAGTTTTGAGAGCCAAATATTTTAGGTAGAAACATCCCCGCTACAATAGCATTTCCAAAGCACCAGGAAAACCGGAAAATCTGTGCCAATATCATTCCCCATGTAAAAACAGTTTCCAAAACCAAATTGACATACAGATATTTCTCATTCTGCCCCATGATAATAACTACCATCGGAACCATAATTAACAACCAGTACGGATGCGACATGCAGTTAACAAACAAAGACGCATAGGTAATGAAACAAACATAAATCCCCCATCTCTTCATTTTTTCTTCTGAATCAGGTCTCAGAAAATAACAGAGCAGGAATATAGTAATCCAAGTAAATATGGACGGATATATCCTACTTAGCACAGCAGGCTGCTCATAGGCAACCGCATACAAAAATGCCAGGTTGCTGAGTTCTGTGGATTCCAACATATGCTTAATATGAAATGCCACAGTTTCCGGTTCCCCATAAACTGCTCTGCATGGCATCAGCAAACGGAAAATAAGAATGGGCACTACACTCATAAACAAATATCCTATGATATGCGGTATCCTTTTCTCTTTCAGCAAAAGTAATGGGATGAAAAGGAGCAATGCAAAAAATTTCAATGGGATCGCCATCATAAAGCAAATCAAAAACCCTTTTTGATTATCCTTAAAATAACAATTTATCCCTTCAATTGCTAAATACAATGCAATAATATCATAAGCGCACATCATGATAATAGAGGTCATAAAAAAATTGGATGTCAAAAACAGCACGCAAACTAATATTGCTTTTTCTTTTTTCATATCCAAAGTAATGCACAATCGATAGATTGCCCTTGTGACAAGCAATGATGCTATCAAAAGCAAGGTTTTCCCCCACATAAGGCACAGCACCGATTCGAACACATTAACACCAAAAAAGCGCTCCGCAATCCATAATGGAAAATTCCATATGGAAAAGACGATATAAATAGGGAAATCATAAACAGCCTGTACTGTCTTCGTATAGGCAAACGGAGTCATCTCCCAGCGTCCCGCATAAAAATATCGGATCCTTCCACCAAACAAATCATCCCAGAAACTAATACCTACCCGCATAGTTTCCAATATATCATTGTAAATAAAACAGTAAAATAAAATTAGACTGACCGCTAGGCAGCTTCCTGAAAAAATAAGTGTTTTCCTTTCCGTTTTATTCTCCCACATTTTTTTGATATCCATCACATCATCCCACCCTCTCCAAAGTTATTATCAAAATTTAACATTTCCTGTACAATTGTCCTCGGTTTTTTCACAACTCGCTCGTTAATGCTCAGTATATATTCTCCAAGCACTCCCACAAAAAACAACTGAACTGCTCCCAAAAAGAAAACTCCAATCATAATGGAGGCTGACCCCAGTGGATAAGTATCCCAAAACAATATTTTTCGAATGAAAACCCACATTGTAACCCCAATACAAATAAGTATTACAAACAGGCTGATTAATGTGGCAAACCTCATTAACAGCTTTGTAGAAGACGTAATTCCGTGCATTGCAAAATCATAGTTTTTCCAAAAATTAAAGTTACTGTTTCCTCTTCTTCCTTCCGATTGCTCATAAGGCACCACACAAATATTTATCCCATATTCTTTTACAATCGCCTTAAAAAAAGGGCTTGTCTCTTCTATCTGTTCCAAAACATTCAGAAATTCCCGGTCGTATAAACCAAAACCATTCATCATTTCTATCGTATGGCTTTCCGACAAAACATTTAATAGTTTATAATATAATTTCCGCAGAATATATTTTACTTTACTCTCTTTGCTGCTCTTTCGCTGTCCTATTACACATTTATATCCTTCTTCCCACTTCTTCACAAACTCTGGCAGCATTTCCGGAGGGTCTTGCAAATCGCCGAACATCATAAAGGCACAATCACCGGACGCATAAGAATAAGACTGAAACACATTACGAGCAAATCCAAAGTTACGGGCATTAAAGACAGCTCTTACTTTTTTATTGCCAGCACAGACTTTCCGAATTTCCTCTCTTGTACTATCCGAAGAAAAATCATCCACATAAATTATTTCATAATCGTAGTCATACAGTTCTCTTTCTATCACTCGCATCAGTCTTTGATAAATTTCCTGTATGCTTTTTTCCTCATTATAACAAGGAACGATAATACTTATTTTCTTCATTTTCTTGCCGCCCCCCTATTCCTCCAGCAATTTGCAAACAAATACGGGCATGCAGGTTACAAACGGGTACATATACCTGATAAGGCATGCTGGCCCTAATAATACTGTACCATAATATCCTACCATAAAAATGACTGCAAACAACTGATTGTATTTCTTCCAATACAGATTCGTCATAAAAAAGAAATATGTTACCCACCAATAAAAGGCGGGTGCAAACACAATAGATATAACTGGTAACTTCTGATAATAATTTGCAGAAAACAAAAATTCATATATATCTCTAAGAGCCGGGAAGTAGCATTCATCTGCCACTTCATATCCAGATGGCATCTGTTTATGATTCGTCAGCAGATATCCAAGCCTGGAATCCCTTCCAGAACCGTAAATATTTGCATGAGAAGTATCATTCAGATACCATTCACCCAGTGTCATAATCAGAAAAGCATCCAAATATTTCTCTGGGAATTTGAGAAACAGCTTTAGATATAATTTTAGAAAACGCAGCGGTTCTCCTTTGATTTTTTCTTCTTCTATTGAACTCTTTATTCCATCTGAGATTGCCTCGGAATAATTCTCCAGCGCTTCGTCGGGAATGAAATATCGGATTTCATCCCGCAGTTCTGTATCCATATTTCCGCCATCATAGATAGCAGTACGGGCAATCTGCTGGAGCGGAATACTTAGCATTTCCAGCATACTTCCTTTTTCAGCATGAAACAATAAAACCATGGCATTATAAACCAAAAAGAAAAAAGCTAGTAGAGAAATTATTACTTTTGCAGCCTTTTTTCTATGTCTTCTAAAACCCCAAATCCAAAAAGGAATGCAAAAAAGGAATGCATAGAGTGCATTATTTCGAAACAGCAACATAACTGTGCCAATCACTATAAAACGCAGCAGCCATTTCTTATTTTCAAATAACTGTACATTTTCTGCCAATTTAAAGTTTTCCACCACAAATACCAGCACAAGTGCAGAAAACATACTGTCTTTTACGGTACTGACTGCCATAATAGAATGTACCGGAAACAAGGCAAAAAAGGCCGTGCTTAAAACCAGCACTATTTTACGGTTCCCACTCTTTGAAAGATACATAACAGCATAGGAAAAGCATAATGCCATAACAGCCATTTGTAATAATGAGTAAAGCAATATCCCTAAAGTATAATTATTTCCTAAAATACCTCCCATTTTAAAGCACAACCCCAATGTCCAAGTATGAATCAGTGGATGGAATGTGCTGTATCTTTTCTCTATCACCTGCTCTAACTGTCTCGTTACATCATAAGCAAAAACTCCGGGATAATAGGCCGCCAGAACCGGAATCCATGCTCCAAATATAACGCTTGCCGTCAGTAAAAATGTTTTTACGGAAAATTTCCATCCTACCACTCCTGGCATTTTACTTATCTCTGACAAGAAAAAAAGAGCTATCACATTTAATGCCATATATGGAAGGAAAAGTCCTCCAACTACAAAGAATGCCACCAGTAGATCTGTCAAGTTTTCAAAAACATATCCTCTGTTTTTTATTAATGCCCCCCAAATAGTTACAAGAGCAAGCACAAAAGCATTTATCGCGCTAAAATAGAGAATCCGCCTCTGATGATGCATTTGAAATATTTTATAAGCCTTGTCCGCAATAAATAAGTTTACAACGAATAGAAAAACAAAAACAATCATACTGTTGTTCCAATATTTCCCATATAATTGTCTCATTAACCACGCTGCACAACACAACACATATATATTTGCCAACAAGACTGCTATCCTCTGATATATTTTTCTTTTTTCTGCTATCATCTCCCTATACTCTTTTCGTAAATATATTCTCCCTGCAACATTGTTTTCCGTTCTTAAATATCTTGCTTATCCATTTAAAGAGAATGGATATACTTATGGAAATAAAAAATATGACAAGAACAATACATCCTGTATAGATAAATTCCCCCACATAAGTATCGTTCAAAGGTACCAGATGATATAATTTGTCTTGAAAGTTACATTTTTGCAGTTTTGCAATAACTAAAAGATGAATTAAATAAACAGTAAATGTATGCCCTGCAACAAAACCAACTATTTTTTTCACATTATGTCCAACCTTTTCCACTAAGGAAAAGCAAAATGTCATTAAAGAAATTGCACAAACCATCCCAACACCTGTATACCAATATGAAATATGATTTCCTTTGTCTACACTAAAATGCTGAAACTGAACTACTGTTCTCACCCCATTTAATGCTATGAAAGTAATTATGCTCAATAAAGCTGTTCTCGGTTTTAAAAATTTATCTTTATTTTTATATAAAATATGTCCCCATAATACTACTAAAGCCGCTGGAATCAACGCATTAATCGAGCGGTGTGAGAACATTGCCAATCGGTTATTTGATATATCATTAACTACTAAAAACAAAAAAGAAATAACGAGAAAAATACGCTCTCTTTCATCCTTTTCATCCAGATAGTCAACAAAACATTTTAAAATTGGGAAGCATAATATTAATGCAAAATATGTGTATAAATACCACAAATGTCCCAGATATTCACCAGGACTTTCCCAAGCCAAAAATAAATTAAATAAATATACATAATCCTCTTTTGTGTGGGTAATACTTTGCAACAATGAGTCCCCATCTATTAACCATCCGGACAAATAGAACGTAAATGTAATCATACATATCATTGGAATTCCAATACTTTTAAACGTTTTTATTAACAAATTCTTATAATTTATCTGATTAAAAAGAAATCCCCCCATGATCAACCAAAAAACCGCCACCCCATCGGCGCAAAGGCATGATATGAATACTCTATTCAAATCATAACAATCATCATAATAAACACTAAGATATGAATGTGCCCCAATGACAATCAAACAAGCTAATATCCTCGCCAATTCCACAGACATATCTTTTCTGCTTTTCATAACTTCATCTTACCTTCCTGTAAGTTTCTCGTTTTTTCTATAAATAGTCCTAAAAAATTCCCCCACAAATAGTAACATATTTTTCCACCGATATCTACACACCCTTGGGAATGACAACAGGTACTTTATCTTCTTTGAGCGAATCACCCATAAATACAATAACCTATACAATGTTCTTTCAAGTATTTTCTGCTCATAAATCCCAGATTTGTTATTTTCCATCAATATTTTGTCTATCAAATAATTTATATCCAAATACTCCCTAAAGCTGTTTATCCGTTCTTCCTTTGCCCATCTCTGAAGCGCTTTCTTTTCATCCTCTGAGAGCTGTACTCCTATTTGTCTCCAAAGCTTTTCCCTTACTCTGTCTGCATTATTAAATTGCTCTTTTCCAGCCAGATTGGAAATTTGTTTTTTATGAACTCTATAGTACAGTAAAACATCCGGAGCAATCCCGATTGGATATTCACCGGCCACTCTGGAAGCAAACTCATAGTCCTGTGCTGTCCTGAAGGTTTCATCATAAAAAAAACCCTTATCGAGTACCTCCCTTTTCATCATAAATCCAGGATGTGCAAGTATTGGCCTGACCAACATACTGGCCCTTAACTCCTCACTGCTTTCTTTTAGCCTCCAGCAAAGAGACGATTCTCCAAAATTTTTCGTCTGGCAGCTAATCAGCATAAGTTCTGGGTTCTCTTCAAAATATTTAATCTGCTTTTCAAAACGTTCTGGCAACGAAATATCATCTCCGTCCATCCTTGCAATATACTTTCCCTTTGCCAGACGCAATCCTTTATTCAAATTTTGAGTTAGCCCACAGTTTTCTATATTCTTGTATAGATTGATACGCTTATCCTTTATGCTTTCAATTATGTCTGTTGTTGCATCTGTGGAACAATCATCAAATAAGATAATCTCAAAATCCTGCTCTGTCTGGTCCAAAAGACTTTTTATCGCACTTTCTATGTACGCCTCCTCATTATACACAGACATAACCACGCTGATTAATGGACACTTTATCATAAACTCACCTTACCTGAAATTATTTTTGCAGACCACTTCTATTTCGCATATATGTCATAAATATCAATAAAAAGTATTGCTTATGTTTCATGCACTGATAAAACAATTTCTGTTTGATACCCATCCCTTTTGTATTTAAAGAATTTATCATCTCTAAAATATATTTCCTATTACAGATCTCATAGATAGATCTTCGAATTACTGAGTAGTCATAAAACGCTTTTCCATCTACCTCCTTTCTTATTGCATCTAACAAACTAACCCAAAGCACCATTTTTATTCTATTAGCAGTTATGTCTTCAATTTCAAATTCCCTTGCATAGCCAGAAAGGAGTTCCATAAACTTGGCTGTTTTTTCCAATCGCTCTCGAGAATATCCTCTCGAGAAGGAATTATTTTGTATGCAATAATGATAAAAAATGTTGTCACAGGACACCGCAATTTTTGCAAATCGACAAAATTCCAAATTGAATATCGTATCTTCGCTCAGTACCTGCCTTTCAGATGGAAAACGTATCTCATGTTTATTAATCAGATCCATTCTGTATACAGACATACAAGCTGAAACTCCGCGCATATCATCATCTTTGGGATCGTCACCAAAAAAATGCAAAATATATTCTTTATTGACTTCCTCCCCAAGATACTGCCTTCCTCTAATTTTTGACCTATACATACTGTTTCCATGCTGATCATCTTTAGAATAGCCAAAACAAATTACATCCGCCTGATACATTTCTGCCCTTTCAAGTAAATATTGATAGGCTTCTTTTTCCATATAATCATCAGAATCTACAAATGTTATATATTTGCCCCTGGCTACATCTATTCCACAATTTCTGGCAATACCTTGGCCTTCATTCTTTTTATGGATCACTCTAATCCTCGTATCTTTTTTCGCAAATTCATCACAAATCGCTCCGCTTTTATCTGTAGAGCCATCATCAATCAGCAGTATTTCTATTCCTCTTAAAGTCTGCCCTCGCAAGCTCTCCACACATCGTTCTATATAGTCTTCCACATCATAAACGGGTACGATCACAGACAAAACCGGTATCATTCTTCCTCCATCCATTCCTTTATTACTGAATAAATTTCTTTTGCCATATTGCGCTCATTATAGATCATGCGTACGCTTTCCTTTGCCTTTCTGCCTATTTGCTCTCGCCTATGAGGATCCGACAGGATTTCTCTCATAGATGTTGCCAGCTCCTCTGCATTCTCCGGTTCATAAAGAATCAAATTACCTTCTCCTTTGTATGCCTGAATACTTGACACATCTGCCACAATGACCGCTTTCCCCAGCGCCATTTGCTGTAATAAAGTCATCTGCCCATACGAGTAATTGAACTGCTGCAATGGAAGCACACAAAAAAGCGCATTTTGTATCTGCCTTTTTAATTCTGTTACAGTTACCTGCTCCCAGACCTCCACACTCTCTATTTCCGACTTAATATTACAGTTACCAATCAGCCGCAGCCGAATATCCTTTATACTTTCGTTTTCTTTTAATTTTCGATATGCCTCAAGCAATGTATCCCAATCCCGCTTATAATAGCCTACGCACAAAATATAAGTCTCTTTCTCTACACTGTCCTGCCTTCCTTCATCTGGTGTGAAAAAATCCGTATCTGTGCCAAATGGAATGAATCTTGACTTCGGCAAAAGCCATGGATGACATTTTTCATAATATGCTTTCTGTGATGCGGTATGATAAATCACACCATCTAATGATTTACTGGCAAACTGCATCAAACCAAGCCCTCTGCCTTTTTCTCTGCCACTGTTAAATGCCCCAATATCAAATACGATATGTTTATATTTACCTTTTCCAAACAAACGTCTCCACATACAAAGTACGATTCCACTCTGCATTCCGTGTGATAATATCAGATCATATTTTCCTAACTTTGGAATACATTTTAACGTTTGCCATATATAAAAACGCAATAAATTTTTCTCAAATCTCTCCAACATTGGAAAAGAGCGTATATCCACAACATCCACCTGTTGCTCCTCCAGTTGATTAAAATATCGAAAAAACCAGTATGGCTGACCTTCCACATAATAATCCGGCGGCTGCTTGTCCTCTGGGACTTTATCTGTATATTCAACTTTCCAGTTAACAAGCATCAGTATTTTCATGGCTTTTTCCTCTGCTTTTCCAAATCCTGTTTATATTCAGATATCCCTGCACCGCCATAATACAAAAGAAAGGAACATAGATAAACAAGTATCTGGAATGAGATTCAAAAAGCTGCAAATAAAGTGCAAGCCCCATAACAGATACCAGCAGTACCTTTTCTATATCTGAATACTGCCGCCTTGTTATCACCACCAAAGGAGCTGTTATCAAAACAAAAAACCACAGAATCTGCCTGATAAATGCATGATATCGATATAATTTTCCATCTTTATTATCATAATACCACGCCCGCAAAATCGAGCATAATGGATTGCTCCGTTCCGGATAGATCTCCGTGTAAAAGCTGTCTCCTCCTCCCCACCCAAAAGTCCCATTCAAATAGCTTCTTGCTGCCTTCCGAACAGATAAACGAAAATATCCTTTAGCTCCCATCTCCTGAATTCTTTCTCGAAAAACTCTCAATTCCGCCGTTTCTTTTGTTTTTCGATCATCAAAACTGGAAGAAAAATCAAGATCCTCCTCACTAAAGCCTCCGCTGGTTTGATTATTTGCCCCCAACATCAGGTGATGCTGCCACCCTAGCGCTCTTTCCTGATTAATATTAAAATGCATTTGATCAATCAATAAAGAAACCACTTGCAAAGTAAACATCAGCGCCGCCACTGATATCAGCACTATACATCCTATTCTCTTTAGCATCATGAGCCTTCTATTCTCCAGGCTGCTTTTCATCCAATTAGTGAGCTCTACAACCGCCATTGCAATCAATACGATTACAGAAGTGGGCTTTATATGATACCCAATAACCCCTAGGCATACTATTATGAACAGGAGTATGTATTTTTTTCCTGCCCAATCTGTTTCTTTCATTTTCAGATAAAGAGCAAGCAGACAAACAGGAAAAATTATTCCCGTGCCATCCGAATATGGTATCACCATCCATCCTGACAGCCCCGCCAGGGCCACATACAAAAAATACACTGCCCACGCCGCTCCCACACTGACATAATGCTTGGCACACCAAAATACTAATACTCCCGTCAAGGTCAACAATATACATTGAAAAAAAACCAACAGCAATACTCCGTTAGAAATGATTTCACCGCTTAACATATTGGCCTTTAATAATACAGAATAAATAAATACTAACAGCAGATTGTTCGGGTAAATAGAAAAGTATTCCGACATAGTACTTATTCCATCCATATCATTCATAGCCACATAATGAGAACCATACCACACTGCCCCTGGATCCCAGGATGTTCTGAAAACAATATTCCATGAAATAAACAGCTCAACCCCCAGCAGGCAGACTGATGCTATCAGTAAGCACAGTTTTTCATTCCATGCCTTTCTAATTCTTTTTTTGAACGGAAACCATTTCATGCTTACATAGGCTACAACAAAAACTATAGCAAAAATGAGTCCATTGGGAACTGCAAATTCTAGAGCTAATGTATTGGGATAAAAAATAAGAATTCCCCATACAAATAAGAAAAATATGGTCACTGATATTTTTATGAGTGTGGACACCATAGAAATTACCTCACAAATCGGTTTTCTTCCAAACTGTATCTGCCGCCTTTCAAAAACTTATGTTTGATCACCCACCAGCCAGGAACCCATATATATTTATGCATAGCAGGTGATGCACTGCCAATCATCCAACAATTTCTGCTACATTTTTTTGTACATTCACGCACTTTTTTTGCCTGATCGGAATTCCAAAGTTCCTCCCACGATTGCTCCCGCAAATTCCCCATAACCGCTTTCTTTTCCATGCCATTACATGGGATTACATCACAGAATGGGTCAATAAAAAAGGCGTTTTTCGACATATCACACGGAAGGAGGCGTTTATTTCCATATATATAGTTGATCAATCCATGATTAAAGTAGGCCCTGAACCACTTCTTGGGTGAATTGCTTTTCAACAGCTCATTGATCAGCTTCTCAAAATTTTGAGCCACTTTCAGTTTATCATTAATCTTGTTATCTGTTTTTCTAAAATAAAAGGAATTATGGAGGGTTGCTGTCGCAAACTCCATCCCCATATCATTGGCAATATTATAAAGCGGCACCAGATCCTCACAATTCATATCCTGTACCGTCATTCCAAAGCCCACATCAGGATGTCCCATTTCCACCAGTGTTTTTAATGTATTATATCCTCTATTGAAGCCATCCGGAATTCCACGTATTTTATCGTTCGTCTCTTGTAATCCCTCGATACTGATACGAATTCCCACTTTAGGGAACTCTCTACAGACTTCAATTATCCTCTCTGTAAAGTATCCATTAGTGGATATTACAATACGGTTACTCTTTTTATATAATTCTCTTACAATATCCGGTATATCCTGTCTCACAAAAGGCTCTCCACCTGTAATATTGGTAAATGCCATCTCTGGAAGCTTTTTGATATCCTCCAATGTAATTTCTTCACTTGGTTTCGAAGGATCCTTAAAGCAATCACACATATTACAGCGTGCATTACAGCGATAGGTTACAATCACTGTTCCGTATAACACTCTCTTCGCCATGTTTTCCTCCCTTAATCTTTGGGTTGATATATTTTCAACAATTTCAAAACATATTCTTCCAGATTATCAAATCTAACTTTTTCGCAGTTATCTGTATATTTTTGTAGCAATTCAGGACTTGTCCAAAGCTTTTTTATTTTTTCGGTAAGCATTTTTTCATTACCGCTTTCGAACAACTCCCCTGTTTTTCCTTCTATTAGAAGCTCTGGAATCCCCCCTAGATTTGTACCAATCACAGGTGTCTTATATATCTGTGCTTCCATTACGGTAAAAGGACAGTTTTCATACCATTCCGAAGGACATACTGCAAATCTTGCTTCAGAAATTTCTTTTGCCAGCTCTCCCCCTGTCAAAAAGCCAAAATTTTTAACATTCCGCACTTGTTCAACCTGATTTTGCAGAGGTCCCTTTCCTACGAAGTGAAAAGAGATATCAGGAAGATTTTCACAAGCTTTAAGCAAGGTTCTTATCCCTTTTTCCTCTGAATATCTTCCAAAATACAATACATAATCTCTCTTTTGTACATCCTTAAGCTGAACCGGTACCTCGACAAAATTACGCAGCATCACTGTCTTTTTCCTTAAAACCGGATCTGTATCCAACTTATTTTTTAAAAACTGACTGGGACAGATGACAGTATCCAATTTTTCATATGTTTTTAGTCTTTTATAAATCTGGGATTCTATGGTTCCAAAAAGGCTTCTTAATCTTGAACCATGAATACATTTTCTTTTAGCACACTGCCATGTGCCTTTCCTAAGACATTCCTCACAGCATTGATGAGTAATGGGATTTTGCATCAAATGATTGGGACATACTAATTGACTGTCATGCGCCGTATAAACAATTCTGATTCTTCTTTTTAATTTCTTCTCATACTTTTTCACCGCATAAATTATGGATGGTGTCAGTTGAAAATTGAAATTATTCAGGTGTACTACATCCGGCTCAAAATCCTCTAAAATTTTCAGCATTTTAGCCTTTGCTTCCCTGGAATAAATAATTTTAAGAGGGTACAAAAACTTCTCAAGCTTTCCTGAATGGAAATCCATGTCAGAAGTATATTCCTCCAGACGATTTCCCACAATACGTCCTTCATGTTCCATTCCAAAATATTGAACTTCATGATTCATTTTTTGAAGTTGTTCGCCTATCTTGAAAATGTAGGTTTCCGACCCTCCATTGGGGTGCAGAAATTTATTTACAATCAGTATTTTCATGGTGTCTCACTTTACTCATTTCACTGGTTATTAACTACACTATCATACAATGCCAGTGTATCTTCAACCACCTTATCCCAATGGTATCTATTACAGATATAATCCTGGCTCTGAGCCTTATATTCCTCTACCAACTCTTGGTTATTAATCAACTCTTCTAAGACCTGATGCAAATCACCTATGTCTCCATGTTTAAAAGGTAAGGCATGTCCTCCTACTACTTCCATGTTTTCCGGAATATCGCTGATAATACAGCAGTTTCCATAACTCATAGCCTCTAAAAGGCTGATAGCCATTCCCTCCACATCACTTGGAAGTACAAAGCAATATGCATTAGAATATAATTCTTCCAGCTTTCTTCCCTGCACAAAATGAGTCATAACTACTCTGGAATCTCTCTTAGCCATTTTTTCGATCTGATTCATGTAATCACTTGAATGGCTGCTTCCACCTGCAATGACCAGCTTTTTCTCTGTTTTAATTCTGAAAAAAGCATCTAGCAGATAATGCACTCCCTTTTCCGGCACAATCCTGGCTAAAAAAAGAATATATTCATCCTTCTTCAAACCCCATTTCTCCGTAATTTCCTTTGCCATAACAGACTCTGGTTTATTTATTCCATTAGGAATAAATACCGTTTCCCGATTATACTCCTTCATGAAATAATCCTGCATACTCTCTGAAAGAACAATCACAGCATCTGCATGCCTTGCTGCCATTTTTTCCCCAAACTTTAATACTCGTGATGCAAAATTTCCCCATTTAGCCCTCTGCCAGTCCAATCCGTGGATTGTTGCTACTACTTTTTTTCCAAAAAGTTTGGGGAGCCAGAGCATGACGCAAGGTCCTTCTGCATGATAATGGTAAATATCATATCTACAGGGCAAAGCACGTATTGTGGCCAAGACCGAATATACAATCGCATTCAGTTTACCACTCTGAAAGGTAGGTATTGTAAAAATCCTGATCCCTTTATAGTTTTTATTACGTTTCTCATCAAACTCCCTGCCGGAAACATGATAACCTGATCGGTTATATGCATCCACCCAGCAGCCTCGCTGTACATAACGTACAGACAATTCCTCAACAACAATTTCCACGCCTCCCTCTCTCGAGGGAATCCTTTTGTGGCCAATCTGAGCTATCCGCAAATGTTTTTTTCTGATTTCTTCTTTTACTTTTTTGTTTTCTCGAAATGCATAGTAAACAAAAGAAAGGTTAGTGTCTATATATCGCCTGACCAGTCTCTGGGGATCCTGTGTCAAACGATACAGCCACTCCAAGCACCATTCCTGCATCCACCTTGGAGCTCTCTTAACTGTACCAGCGTGAAAGTCAAATCCTGCGCCTACTCCCAACATTAGGCCACAGACCTTGCCTTTGTGCTCTGCCATCCAAAATTCCTGCTTGGGTGCCCCAAGACCTACCCACACAAAATCTGCCAAAGTCGCATTAATGTTATCAATTACTTTCTTATCCTCCTCCTCTGTCAATTTCCGAAAAGGGGGAGAATACATTCCTACAATTTTAAGCTTCGGAAAACTTTTTAGTAATTTTTCTCTCAATTTATCCAGAGTATCTTGCGTGCTTCCATAAAAGTAATGACGATAACCTTTTTCTTCCGAAATTTTGAATAATTCTGGCATCAAATCAGGCCCTGGCACGCGGCATGCATCCCAAAATCCCCGCATTTTGCTGACAATAGATAATGGTTTTCCGTCAGGCAGCGCCATTGCTGCTTCATTCTGTACCTTTCTGTAATCTTCATCACGATATGACATAACTGTAGTATGCACATTGGAAATACAGATATAATCTCCCTGTAATTCATTTATATGCTCATCAATATATGAAACGACTTTTTCCATATTAATTACATTGATATTGGTCTTTAAAATCGGACAGTAAATCAATTCATCTTTCATAAAGATTCTCTCTTCCTATTTAGCACCAACTGATTATAGCATATGGCGCCAAAAAATAAAACTGTACCTATTAGAAACCCCCCCATCATACCTGCAAGCCACACTCGCATCCGCTCTAAAACAATCATATTTCCATCAAATCCATAGAATCGGGTCTCTTCATTCACATACCCGTATATAAGAAATTTTTTTTCTGGGATCTCGTCCAGAGTTATCCCATCTCCTTCCACGTAATCACAACGGTCACTGCGTACATAAATACGGTCAGGTTCCTGATAACCAAGCCCTGAACAGATTGCTCCAATAATCCCTGCTATTATTGCGCATAATGCTAGAAGTTTTCTATTTTTGCAGCTTAAATAGCAGATAATCTCCTTTATCTCCTTCAACCTACCACATATTTTCTCTGAAAGTATAATTTCTATATCCCGATTACAAAACGGAAGAATCGTAAGCCTCTTTCCTTCTATTTTTTCCAGTACTTCAAACAAAGCAGAGCCCGCAAACAATAGAATAATATTCTTGAAAGAAAAATTAAATAAATATGGCTCTGTAATTCCCGCAATCAGCATACCAAGTATAATTGCCAATTCTTTTTTTCTATTTTCCTTCGTGTCTTTCCAGATCACATATCCAAATATTCCTGTAATCAAAACAAACAAAATGATACCATAATAATATAATAAATAAAGATAAGAGCAATCCATACTCAATGTCTCATCCGCCGGAGACCATACTCTAGTTCCGAATAGTCTCGGGGTAAATGTTGTCAAGTAATATCTCCATATCTTTAATCTGGTATTAAGTAGTTTGTTCACAATATCATATAATCTTCCCTGAAAAAAAAGCGGAGGTATAATTGAAAGGAGGATACATAGTGGCAACACACTTTGAATCAGAATCCTTTCACAGATACAAAATTCCTTTCTGGCAGCAAAATAGAAATTTAGTATTAAATACAGGATACCCAATAAAAATCCTGTAATACTCATGGAATAAACAAAAACAATAATATTTTCGAAAAATAAAAAAACAGATGCCTTAATCAACTGATTCCTGTTCATGGAAACAAGGTACAGGAATAAGGCCATCCATATAACAAATGAAATATGCAGAACGTTGGGATGCGGAAAACCCATACTATGGCGAAGAATAAAACCCAATCCAAACTTATTATGCGCCAGTACAATCTCCTCTTTCAAGCCTAACAGATGTACCGCAAACATTCCATAAAACGTGACCGTCCAAATTGCAAAGGCGATTTTCATAATTCTTTTTAAGGGTACATTTTTTATTCCAAACACTGTCAGACAGGTAATAATCACTGCTTTTTCTCCTGTCTGGAAATATGCTGCCAAACTGCACAGTATAATCAACGCCATTCCTACCCACTCTTTAATAGTATAATCAGTCAGCAGAAATTTCACCCCGATAAAAATAAGGGCTAACACGATGCTCAAATTGAAGGCCATCATCCCTTCATACAATCCAATGCCTTTTGCGAATAGCAGACAGCCAAAATATGCATAATATAATATCTCCTGCAAGGACAGCATGGTCCCTCCAGTTTTATTGCTTAAGCGTTCTTCCATTTTCGCTCCTTAGTGCTATCATTTGATACCAGTAGGCTCCCAATATAAAAATCACATAATTTCTTGCAATATAGACAGAAACAGCATGAGCCTCAATGATTGTATAAATTGCAAACGACGTAATAAGTGCCAATGCCATATAATCTTTCTTTCTAAAACAGTAATACGCAAGAAAAATAACGACAATTGCCGCTATGCCTGCGGGAATGATACCGTACCAGTAAAACAATCTTACCCATCCAAGATCAAAATAATAATTATTCTCGGGTCTCGAGAAAATACTCCATGAGGATATCTCTCCCTGAAATCCAGTAGTGGCTACCAGTATACGTATCCTGCCATTTAACATCTCATTCACTCTGTCCCAAAACCTGCTTTCCGGCGTAACCTCTTCAAGCATATAATGAGCATAAAGTAAATTAGCCTTTTCTGCCATCACTACAGAAATACCTATACTAAATATTATCCCTAATATACACCCAATCCCCAAAAATCTTTTTAATATATTTTCTTTTTGCCATGCAAAAAAGTAAGATAAACAAATACCAATTACAACTGCAATAAAGCTTGTCCTTGAGTTTGTCAATCCGAAGCAACCAATATTGACAAGCAGAACTGCCAGATAATGGTACCATCTCATTCTTTCACCATACAAATATAATCCCAGCATTGTTAATGCCCATATCATGCACTGCAATGAATTAGGATGCCCCATTCCCAGAGTATATCTGGTTTCTATACCACCTCGACCATATTCCTGTGTCAGAGATACGGCTCCATAAATCCCGGTCACCGCCAATAATATGATCAAAGCACAGCCCGTAAGTGTCAAATAGAAAACAATTTTCAAACATTCTTTTATTTCAACATCCTTGCAGGCCGCAATAAACATAACAAATCTCAGGATTTCATTCCGCCCTGTCATCAAATAGGAAACAACGCCAAGAACACAAAAAAGAAAAATCACCAGATATTCTTTCCAGGAATATCTGGTAAGACATACCTTAATAAAGCACAGCAAAAAAGTTATTTGAAACAGCCTTCCCTCTATAGGATTAATCAGACTGCTTTTATCAATTATAACAATCAATACTTCAATAATAACCGCCAAATAAAAGCAGAAATATGCTATTTTCCCTCCGGGCTTACAAATCTCCATCCCTTCCATAATTCCTCCATTTCTTCCTTTTGAAAAACCTGACTGTTTTTATGGATGGTAGGTCTGATCATAATCTTTTTATCATTTTTATTGAGCCTTGCTCCCCAAAAGCTAAATGTAGAATTGGCGCAAATATTATTTTTGCAATTACTCATTAACCACATATCATAAAAATTATCCCTTCCATGATTAATATCTACTATCGTGTACTCCTTACTCTGATATTTTTCTTTTGCATAAGGAATGTCATCAGAAAATATATAAAAATGCGCATCGGGAATCTCTACTTTCATAATCCCCATTGCCCGCTTATAATAGGCATCTGTACAAATATTACCAAACATTTCCTTATTTTCAGGGCTCAAATAATCCCCGCGTCTTATATGCACACTAACGGAATTCCTTTTCCTCATTTCCTGAACTATTTCTTCATTATGGGGACTGCCTCCCGAAGGAAACTTGATCTCCTCTCGTAAATCAGGCAAGACATCTCTGTAATACTTTTCACAAGCAAAATATCCACTTATATACATATTATCAAAATTTAACACTTCAGGATGATACATTTCAGTTTCCTTAAACCAACGTATTGTAGAGGGCAATATCCTCCGCCGTATCTTACCGGCCAAATTATCTCCTCCAATTAGAGTTTCTTTTTCCTTCCTCGTGCAAGTATCATAAATCAAATTGTCAAAGTAATCCAATTCCAATTTTCGCTCTGTCGTCGCTTTTTTCTTTATCGTTTCTTTTATTGATTTGTCCTCAAACCACGAAATATCCAGCTTTACTTCCCTGTCAAGACTCTCAAATTTTCTATATAAAGCATACTGCTGCAATTGATTTCCCAGGCCACCTGCCACCTCTATAATTATCATTTTACCCTCTTCCCTGAAGCTTTTCTCCTCACAATCCCCGCCAAATACCCAAACTCCTCTGTCCTGCCAAAAAGCAGGAAAAAAACGCCATTAAACACCACACAGATAATCACAAACATCAATGCAAAGGAAGCAATACTCACCGAGCGCATCACCAGATGCTTTACCCACGAAAAGACCGTAAACAACGCTGCAAGAGCTGCCATATATTTCGCAGAGTCCCAAAAATATCCTCTCACCGGCTGAGACAGAATCACCCGGTAAATAATCACAGGCTTTGTCACATTGGCAATCACCCCTGATACAATCGTTCCGATATAAACTCCTACCAGTCCAATTCTGCGCACCAGCACAACGGATATCACCAAATTCACGGCCCCTTGTATCAGTGCCAGATACTTATCCTGTTCAAAAACCCCTGCTGCCGTCTTAAAATTCGATAATACAATTCTATCACCTTTCAGATAATAATCAATCAAAATACATATAACGACAGAAAAAGCAAGGGTTTTTGCCTCCCCCAGCCATATTTCAATCAGTGGGGTTAATAACATGGAAAACCCTATCGCTGTAAATCCATAAATCCAGCAGGCCGCAAAACGATACACTTTAAAAATCTGATACTGTTTCTCTTTCGATTCCGTGGCAAAAAGATTGCCAAAACTAGAGAGTACCGAATTAAAGATAATATTCACCACATTGGCTATAGAATTTAAGACCAAATTGTAATTGTCCACAAATCCACTTAAGGTTACATTGATAAAGCCTGAAATAATCATACTGTCCGTCTGAAGTCGCGCCACATCCCCTACCTTGTGGAATACCAGTGCTTTGGTTTTTGTGACAATCTCCCCGGTTTCCTCCTTAGAGAGCTTCTCCACTTGCCGCTCCTTCAGATAAGGATATCTCCTGTCCAAATATCTGCTCACAAAAATCTTCTGTAAGAGCTCCACCGCCGCCGCCGTCAAAAGATAAATATAATAATTTCCCGTGGTCAGAATCACGATAATCTGCAGTAACACTGTGATCATCTTGGTGACTGTAAGGATATTTGTGTGAATATAATTTTTCTGCTCCGCATTCACCAGGCTGTATTTGTAGGCCACAAAGTAAGTGCTTACAGTATTGAACAGGAAAATAAAGTAATACAAAGTCAAATCTCTGACTGATACTCCCTCCGGCTGCCTGACCAGATAGCGCAGAAAAGGGGAAACCGCCAGACCAATCAAAGCCACCACAATCCCTATGATCCGATATGCCTTTTTGTATAGCAACATATAAGATTTGACCTTCTCAACGTTCCCTTGAGCAACAGGTCTGTACAGGCTGTAATTTAATGCCGTGCCTATCCCTAGTTCCGCCATGGAAAGAACAGAGAGGATACTGGTGTAGAGTCCATTAACCCCATTTAAGGTATCTCCCAGATGTGCAATAAAAATCGTCCTCAGGACAAAATTCAAAATCTGGGTCATGAAATTTCCAACCTGGCCAAAGATTATATTCCTTGTCGCCGACTGAACTCTTCCCATAATCTGTCCACTTCTTTCCCTGTCTTGTACGCCCTTCTTTGGTAATCCGGCATTACCTCCTCAAGCCGTCTCCTAATTTCCTTTTCGTGGGAAAAAAGCCACGAAAAGCCTCTTACCAAATCCTCCGAATTCTGAAGGTTTTGCACCGGAAGTACATAATTTTCTTCTGTTCCAAACAAATCTCTGGCTATCCCTCTGGCCTTCACCGAATATCCCACCACCAGTGTTGGAACGCCCAAGGAATAGGCAGCAATCGTAGCATGAGTCCTTGCTCCCACGAAAAAACGGCAGCGGCCAATGTCGCCTTTTAACTCCTCACAGTTTCCATCCGGCAGCTCTACCACTCTCCCAGTATCTTTAAACTCCTCATATAGCGCATGGATAGGCTTTTTGTCATCATTTCTTGCCCATACCACATGGGGAATCAACGCAATTTGCATATCCGTGCAGGAAATCAAATAAGAAAGTAATGCCCGATAATTTTCCAAGGTGATTCCTTCCCGGCCTTCCTTCTCCTGAATCATAGGGCTCACATTGATCCCCACAGTATTTCCTGGCGCAAAACCTTTGGGAAGGGGACGTTCTCTTTTTGGAAGTGTAAATGCCGGATCTGGAAAACATAAGATCCGGGGAAGCTCTTCCTTTCCCTCTTTGGCACCACTTCTTCTGCTCTCCCTCTGTCTGTCCATCATTTCCCTGAGTGCCTCATAAGTAATGCTCTCTCTGGCAATAATGGTGTGGTAGTTCATCAAATCTTTGACAATCTCTTCCATCGACAGCAGCTCCGGCTCAATAGAGCATCCTAAAAGTACTGTTCTCGTCCCCTTTTTATTAAATGCAGAATTAACTAATCGAAGATCGCTGAGCATATTTTCATAACAGTAGTTATCTCCGCCGATAGAAACAGCCATTGGCACTGCTTTTCCATGAAACACATCACCATAGCGGTACCTAATAAAGCTCTCCGCATCTTTCGTCAGCTTCCGGTAGATATAATACAGAACATGAGCCAGCCTGTGCTCTTCAAAGCGCCTCTCCCCCTTAATTTCACACAATTCAAGAAGAGAATATTTCTTATCCTCCTCCCCAAAATAGCTGATCAGAGTAACCTGTTCCTTTATCATGCGGCAGATGCTGTTGACAATGGCTTCACAGCCATGATTTCCGCTGCCTGCATGCATATACATGATCAACCTGTCTGATTCCTGTTTCCCTTTACCCTTCACAGTAAACCTCCCTGCTCTTTATCAACTACCGCAACAGCTTCGGCAAAATTAGACTGCTATCTATACTTTCTCATGTGATATAATGCCAAATAAATCCCCGGCATGGCAAGAAACATCTGGGCTTTCAACTGATACCCCTTCGGCAGCTCCTTATACGCGCCAGGAATCTGCATTTCCTCCTTCAGCTTTTCATGGCACAGTTTAATGTATTCTTTTTGTTTTCTTCTCTCAAAAAAAGGAAGATCTGCCAGCTTCCCCGCTGTCAGCATAATCCCCATGATCACCAGAGAGGCCGCCTTAACCCCCACTGTCCGATCCAGCTTAAGAGCCTCATCCCTAGCCATCTCCCAGCAGGTAATCTGATCCATATATTTGGGCGAAAACTCCCGGTTCATAGCCCCTGCCGGATTTTGAAAATATCCATATCCCGGATAATTTGTCTCTGCAATCTTGCGCAAAAAAGGAAGAAGCCTTATCAAAAACAGCATATCCTCCCCAATACTAATCTCCTCTGGGAAGCGAAAATCACCTATGACAGACCGGCGATAGAGCTTACTCCAACATCTGCTGTTCCCACACAAAAGCTGTTCCTTCAAAAACTCTGAAGGCGTATATTCTATCGGACGTCCAATTCGACATTTTTCTCTGAGAAATGTTTCCCATTCCTCTTCCCTTTGCCAGGAGATAAATCCACAGCCTGCCACATCGCTTCCTGTTCTCATGATACAATCATATAACACCCGTAATGTTTTAGGCCGCAATCTGTCATCCGCATCCACAAAGGTAAGAAAAACCCCATTTGCGGCATCGATACCTGCATTTCTAGCGGCTGAAACACCTTTTTCTTCCGTGGTAATCACATGAAGATTATCATAGTTTTCCCTCAGTTTAACACAGACAGCAGCCGTGTTATCTGTGGAGCCATCGTTGATGACAATAATCTCCAGATTTTTGTATGTTTGCTTTTCTATACTGTCAATACAACCTTCCAGATAATCCTGCCCGTTATAAACCGGAACGATTACGCTGATCAAGGGCTTTTCGATGGGTGATGTTTCATTGAAAGATGTTTCATTGAAAGATGTTTCATTATCTTCCTGGCTCAACTAAATACTCCTTTCCCTGACTCGGACAGCTTCTATTTCCTATAATATAGGAGCATGGCAAGCCGCAACAATCTGACCATGATCTCATTTGGATGCCTTAGCGTTAAGTAAAGCAGCCTGTTAGCTTTTTCCTTTATCTCTACTCTTGTACTCAGGCAAAGCCTTTTCACTTCTTTGTCTCTTCCAATAGACTTGATATTCTTTTTATATCCCCCAGGATTTCCTCTTGCCTCATTCTTTAAAGCCAACAGCAGCATTAAAATATGCTCCTGATCCGCTTTTTTTAGCATCTCCTCCTGCTTTTCCCCTTCAAATTTATCCCTCACTATCATTTGCGTAATCCTGCGCAGCAATAGCAAATTCTCATACAGTCCTTTGTCATAATGATGAATCATAGAGCTTTCCACATACAAATAATGATAATATGCCTTATGATCCATGATCACCAAACGTTCACAGTCAATCAGTGATGGAAGCATCACTGTCGTATCCTCCCCCGTGCGAATAATGGGGTCACTGTACTTACAATTTTCTTCTATCAATCTCCTGCTGATCAACTTCATGCATCGTGATATTGTCACATACCGATTTTCCTGACCAAGCAGATTGGGAATAACTGTTTTTTCTATCGCTTCTCTGCTGTAATCACCTGGAGGTAGCTTTTGCCATACATATTGGCGACTCCCAGCCTCCCGCTCAATCACATAATCGCTTGCAATAATCTCCCTGGAATTTCCAGTAAGGCAGACGGCCATTTCCTCCAGCATCGTCAAATCAATCCAGTCATCGCTGTCCACAAAGCACAGATATTCTCCAATGCTTTCCTTTACTCCACATTTCCACGCTGAAACTAAACCGCCATTTTCCTTATGAATAACGCGAATTCTCCCATCTGTTTTCGCCAATTCATCGCAAAAAGCCCCGCTCCCATCTTTGGAGCCATCATCCACAAGCAAAATTTCCAAATGCCTGTAAGTCTGACCTGTCAGGGTATCCACACATTTTTTTAAGTATTTCTTTGTATTATAAACCGTAACAATAATACTGATTCTGTATTCCTTCATGAATGCATTAAAACCTTCCTGTAAACCTGTAAAAGTTCTTCCATATTTTTATCAATGGAAAATTCATCCTGAACCTTATGGCGAGCGTTTTCTCCCAGCCGATGACACAGCTCCCTATCTGTCAAAGCTCTTTCTATTCCCTGTCGCAACGCCACTTCATCCCGTGGTGTAACTAGAATTCCCGTCTGTCCATCCGTTATCATATGAGGAATTCCTCCTGTTTCTGATGCCACTATGGCACATCCATAAGCCATAGCCTCAAGAAGGGCTACCGGTTGTCCCTCAAAATAGGATGGTAATACAAAAATATCACACTCGCCAAGATATTTTTCTTTTACTTTTCCACTGATCCATCCCAACCATGTGACACACTCTGAAAGTTTCTCTACTTCCTTTTGGAAGTCATTATCCTCCCATATCCCTCCTAAATATAAGTGGATATCCTGATAATTTTTCTTCAGTTCTGAAATCACCTTGAGTAATTCTCCAATCCCCTTTTCTCTGCAAATCCTTCCCAGAAACAATAACTTGGACTGACCATATTTCTTTTGCACTGTTTGGGGCATTTGTATTGAATTCGGCAATACTGTAATCTTATCTGCATCTACCATATGGCTAAAAAACTTTTTCCAAATAGGCGTCAAAACCAAAAAAGCATCTCCCATAGAGAGCACTTTGTCTACATTTTTTCGCCCTTTGTCATTCAACTGCCTGTAATAGAAGTTCTCAAAATCACCACCATGTTGGTGGATTACAATTTTCTTTCTAAAGAATCTTGCAACCTTGATAAAAATAGACTTTCTATAGTAACTGCTGTCCGATGCCATATTAACATGAACAATCTGATAACTGGGCACCTTCAGACAGAAAATCCCCAATGCAGTTACCGCTTTTAAGAGCTTACGAAATTTACTTCCCTCCATCATGGTTCCGATATAGCATAAATCAATTTTCTGATTTAGCCCGGCATCATAGTAGTTATTTACCACACCGGAAATACCTCCATGAACACTCCTGTCAGGGCCGATCATTAATACTTTTATCTTTTCCAGCTTTCTCACACTTTTCACTTTTTCTCCACCAGGCGTCTTGCTTTCCGCAGAGCCTTTCTGGCAAAATGCCGGCTTTTCATGGAAAGTGCCGTAGCCATCCGTTGTCCTCTACTGATTGGGGGCATAATCAAATGTCTGTATTCTTCTATGTGGGCAAGCAGATATTCTGGATAAGTCTCATCCACCTCCACTCGCTCAAATCTGGCATCTCTCCCAAAAATATCCTGTCCCAGAATCAGCCGGTCTGCCGCTTCCTTGAGAATATCCTCGTTATTATATTCCTGATGAGCTGCCGCCACCACCTTCGTCCCAATCCGCCTGGAAACATCTGCCTCCTGCCAGCTCCCCATATAGCCAAAATGCCAACCACCATCCGCTACTCTGACTGCATTTTCATCTGTAACAGAAGCCTCTCTAAGTTCAATAATCCCTTTCATTGGAATGCTCTTCTTGCTAAAGACCTTGGTACCCAGCCACATTCTTCTTTCCACTCCCGGGAATTCCCCAGTAATGGAAAGCAGATTTCCCGACATTTCTTCCATATTGAGAAAACAGTAGAACATTCGTTGAGCTAGATGGTACACCTTGTCCGGATCAAAATCCGCGGCTATTTTCTTGATAACATTTGGGTTTGGAATCTCATCCACATCACTTAAAAGGATTACATCCTCATCCCTTGCCCCCGAGAGCCCATCTGCCAAAGCATTTTTCTGGAATTTGTCCCGCAGATGGGTGGTGGTATCCACCGGTGAATTATCCACCACAATATATTCAATCTTCGGCAAAAACTTCTGGAACATCGCTTTATTCTTCTCAAAGCAAAGCTCCTTGGGTTGCCCTGAAAAGGTTACTGTGGCCTCCTCAATAATAAATTTATCTACGATAGGATCTAGGATATGCAGCCGCAGATTTAGTATATCCAGCTCATTAAAAAATGGGATGCAATCATATATCATTTTTATTCCTATGCCTCCAAAAAAGAAACGGTCTCACAATATCCTTAAATTTCTTCCACCTTTTAGTCCATGGATTTTCAAACACTGGATACTGCTCATTCCTTCCCCACCATTTGTGAAAAACAAAAGGAGCATCCACCTCCAAAACCTCTGGTACCGGGTGTTCATGTCCAAAATATTTTGCTACCTCTACCGGTGCAATCCGCATTCCGGCCTCCTCCAGCCGGTGCTTATTCCTGCAGCAAATAAAAATGTCCTCGTTGTAAAAGCCGTCCTCATCCTTCTCCCACACAAGCCCTGCCTGTCCTGGAAAATCCAAAAGTCTTTTGCTGCGCAGAGAAACACTATTTCCAACCCTGCACAAATTTCCATATATATCATGGTAGCAATGCTGTTTTCCCTCTTCCGGAATTGGCCAAGGGGAACCAATATAATCATACTTAAGGAACTCCTCCCGCCATTTTTCAGGATGAACCACAAATCCATCATAATGAATCAGCAAAACATAATCTGTTTGGATATACTCTCCAAGCTCATAGGCTATTTTATAGTTAAAGCAATCAATGTCTGTTAATTTGGAAGTATGCTTATAGGTGATTTCCTTAGGAAGCATCCACGGCCTCCGATGGGTAATCAATACCACTTCTCCAAACTCAATTCCCCGCATGCTGTATTCCAGCGCTTTGATTGTTTCATATATTTTTACGCTTGTCACAGCCGCCAGCGTCACGTTTGGTAATTTTAGCATTCCGTCATCCATTTCTAATCCGGGTAAGAATTTTTCATACCGAACACTTACCCAGTCTGTCCCTTCCTCATAATTAATGTAATTTTTCTTCTAATCCCCCGCATTATCCTGACAGCTCTGTGTCTACCGTAACGCATTCGGCTCCTTAACTGTTCTATTTTCAATTTCATTCCTTCTGGCTTTTGGTTTAATCTACCATATCTGGGAGATTGCTTTTTATATTCTTCCAATTCCTTCTGGCATTCCTGCCAGGTAAAAACCTTCCCATGTCTGTCCTGGTAATGCCAACCTTCATAAATATTCTGCTCTGATGCCCAATAGCCATCCGACACATTATGTCTTGCCCAGTATTTAGGTGCCAAAATGTATTTGACTGTTGTGCTAGTAAATGCCGGGAAATAAGCAAAAGAAGAATTGGCTAAAAGCAGGTATCGTGCATTTTTGATGATAGAATAATCCTTTGCCAAATCAAAATTATAAGCAGGAATACCCGGCAAAATCTTGTTCGCTTCCTTCACATCATTTGTTATGATCATAAATTCCATATCAGGATCAATCTTTCTCATATTTCGGATCCCGTCTTTCCAGTACTTCTTTCTCAAATAAAGTTCAGGACAGTCCAGATAGTCACTGCAGCGAAGATGCAGAATGCACAGGTGATCCCTGCTGTATTCCATACAGTCATACTCTTCCTTTACCTTGAGCCATTGCCGTATTTCTTCCTTATGTTTTAAATAATATTTCTCCGCCTGCATATTACCATAAAGCAGGGTTCCATCCTCCGGATGCAAAAGCATCTCATCCACGCCCGCCACATAACAGCCATGAGTCAAGTCATGCCTAGAATTTCCCACATAAATACGGTCTTCCTTTTCATAATAAACCTTTTTATAGTCTTCCCGCAGAGAGGGCACTCCATAATCTAAATCCATAAAATACATGCCACAGTTGCTGTGTATATTGTTTGCGACAGTCTCCTTGCCCATGATACTGAAATCTTGATGATTATCTATTGCAATACATCTCGTGGTGATATAGCAAAATAATTGATTTCCAAGTCCTTGTCCACTTAATAATTCTGTTCCAATCATTGTTTTCCTCATATCCCCCAATCAATGTAAGCTCGTCCTTATCAATTTCATATTTTCTACCTTATATATAATATCACACTTTTCTATGGTATTTAGTCTATGTGCAATGATAATCATGGTCTTTTTCCCGTGGAAGCTATTTATCGCATCCATAACCGCTGCTTCCGTCTCGTTATCAAGCGCGGAGGTAGCTTCATCAAACACCAGAATCTCCGGATCGTTGTAAAGGGCTCTGGCAATTCCAATTCTCTGTCTTTGCCCTCCTGAAAGCCGTACTCCCCTATCACCAATCGTGGTGTCCAATCCTTCCGGCAGTTCCTCCACAAACTCCTTTAATTGGGCCTCCTCAAGCACCTCCCATATTCTCTCGTCATTAATTTTGTCTCCATCAATACCAAAAGCAATATTATCTCTGATAGACTCATCAATCAGATAAATAGATTGCGGGATATATCCCACCTGAGCAAGCCAGGACTCATAATTCTTAAAAATATCCACCCCATCACAGGTAATTTCGCCCTCCTGAGCATGTAATAACCCCAGAAGCACATCCACAATAGTGGATTTACCAGCCCCAGAAGCGCCTATAATCCCTACAGATTTTCCTTTTGGCACTGTCATATGCGCATCTTTAAAAATGTATTTATCTGAATCAGGATAATGAAAGCTGATATGATCCAGCTCAATCTGATTTTCCAGCTTTAATTTCTCTACCTGAGAATTTGCTTTTCTCTCCGCCAGCATGGCATCCGTTTTCATCCCCTCCTGAAGATTTTCGTACACAAAGTTAAGGCTAGGCTCTGTGTAGGCAATCTCTGTAATATAGGTATTAATCCGGTTCACGCTAGGCAGCACACGTATCGCCGCTACCCCAAAGGCGGCAATCGTAGTCATAATGGAGGCCACATCTCCCCCACTGCTTATATACACGGCAATAAAGGAAAGAATACTGACAATGAACACCGTTTCGATCATAAGCCTGGGTAAATTATTAAGCACCGCATAATTTCTTGCTACATCTGCCCCTATCTTACCTGTTTCAAAATAATTCCTCACGAAAAATTCTTCCCTGTTTAATACCTTGACATCCTTAAGTCCGTAAGTGGCCTGAATTCTCCACTTGGCAATCCTTGACTGAATCGCCTGATTTTTAGCTCCAATCCCGTTCAGCTTTGGCTTTAGTACCTTGATGATAAATAAAGTCATGATACCAAATATGGCAATGATAAATAATGTCATAATTACATCCTGCCAAAGTAACACCAAAAAAATCAAAAAGGATACCACTCCTTCGCTGGCAAGCTGGAGCATAGCCAAAATCAACGAAAAAGTCTGCGGGATATCACTGTCTGTAATGCGGAACACAGTGGGAATATCAGCTCCCAGATATTGTTCATAAGGCCGATTTAAAAACTCAGCCATTACGCGGCTGATCATCTTATTTCTATTTTGGGTAATAAAAGAATTCTGCCTGTAAGTCAGAAGAAGAATATAAAGATTTTTGATTACATAGACTGCCATGAGTCCGATCAAAAGCGCCATGGTAATCTGCCCTATATCTTCAATATGAAACTCTCTGCATATTTGTTGCAAAAACCCATATTTTTCGATAATTTCCTCTAGCTTTTCCGGCATTAGCAGTGCGTTGACTACCGGAATCATCGCCCCTACCCCCAAGGTCTCTAAAAGACCACCGATAAAAATCATCACTCCTAAAAGGCCAAGCTGGAACTTTTGCTTTTTGTCAAATATATAATTAATTTTCCCAAATAAATTTGTTTTCTCCATGTAATCCCTTTTCGCTTTCTTTCTCTGCCTTCTGAATAGTGGCATTATACCATATCTGACTATTTCAGGCAAATAAAGGAATCTATTGACGCAGCGGTACAATATATTTATCATATATTTGCACAACTCTGTAATAAGCTTCCGGCCAAAACAAAATCAGCTTCATCCTGGCTCTGTCTCCTGAAGCCACAAACCCTTTTTGATAAATCTGTTCAATTTTTTCCTTTTCGCCTCGCAAAAGCTCTGCCATTTCCACTCCCGCTGCTTTCATTTTTCTATCTCTGAAATCTATATAATAAAATACTAGTCTGCGATAAAAATAATAAGCTGCCTTTTCTGAAAGCTCCAAAAATCCGGCCATTTTCAGACACTCTATCTGTTCTCGCCAGAAAGGAATCTCATCATGAAACCTGCGCTCTCTAATCAGCTCGTTCATAATGCTCCCTTTGCGGTTAACTCTGTAATTATAATAAGGGCTATCCAAAAAAACACAGGAAGTAATATTCAGCAAAGCCTTTGTTGTATAGATAATATCTTCGGATTTCCTGCCTGCCGGAAATACCAATTTTTCAGTGACCTCCCTCCGAAATAGCTTGCTCCACACACAAGGGTATATATGAAATTGATGATTATCGCAGATAAAGATTTCCAAAGCTTCTTCCTGTGTCAGCACATATTCTTTTCCTGAAAACTGCTCTTTCTCATCCTCGGCTCCGACCTGACGATATGCGCAAATCGCTATATCGGTTTCTTTCTCCTCACATGCTTCCAGCATTGCCCTGTACATCTCAGGTTCTACCCAGTCATCCCCGTCTACATAGCCGATATAATCTCCTGTCGCTATTGTAAGCCCTTTATTTCGCGCTCCGGAAGGACCTTCATTTTGCTGATGGAGCACTTTAATATTCTCATGCTGCCGGGCATATTGATCACAGACAGCCCCTGTGGCATCCTTAGAGCCGTCATCCACCACAATAATTTCAAGATTTGGGTAGCTCTGAGCCAGAAGGCTATCCAGACAGCGGGATAAATACGCTTCAATATTGTAAGCTGTCACGATTACAGAAATCAGCTTTTCTTCTAATCTTTTCTTCATTCCGCCAGTTCACCCTCTGCCGTAATTTTTATCATCTCATTCCAATAGATATCAGTAAATTCCTGATTGTTTGCCCATTTGGCCGGGGCAATCACCTTTTTCTCCTGGCTATTATTCAGCCAGGCTCCCCACCAACTAAAGCTGGAATTCGCTATAATATGATTTTTACATTGACTCATAAGAAAAAGGTCCAAATATCCAGCTTCTTCCCCTGCCCCTTCTATTATTACAAACCTGTTACTTGCCCCGTATTTTTCATTGATCCATTCTTTTACCCACTCTGGCTCATTGCTGAACAAGTAAAAATAGCTTTCTGTTAGCTCTCTCTGCATATATTCAATTGCACTTTTGTAATACTCTTCTGTGCAAATATTACCATATATCTCTTCTTTTTCAAGGTAATCTCCTCTCCGCACATGGACAGATACCGACTCGCAGCCCTGTATCTGTTTGAGATAATTCCCCATTCTTTGTTTTACCCTATTATCTAGCCCCTTCCATATCCGATTTGAAAAAGTAAATGCCGCCCGCACCTCATCCTCCACATCCTTAAAGTACTTTTCACTTTGGAAATAGCCTGTCAGATATGCCGGCTCTCTTCGAAGTACCTGCTCATCATAATTACAATCTTTCTCGTGATACTCTAGTGACCTTCTGCCAAAAAGCTTTCTTCTGATCCTGTGAGAGAGTTTCAAAAAACCATCTGTTATTTTATTGATCTCATTTCTATCCGCCTTAGGATAAGAAATATCGAACACCCAAAGCATAATAGGTCTCGCGTTATCCAGCTCATATTCCGTAATATCATCAAATTTTACCTTCCTACCCATAGCGCAAAGTTTTAGGTATAAGGCGTACTGAAACATTTGGTTTCCAAGGCCGCCGGTCATTCTGATAATAATCATTTTTATACCCCCTGCGCGCCTTTATCTAAATTTCTTACCACCTTATTGACCCTTCCCTTTGCATTTACTAATACCATGCCCTCTGTATAGACATCTGCACTGTCTCTATCATTTTCCCATTTATCCGGTGCAATCACCAGCTTGTCCGGATTGGCATTCAGCCAGGAAGCCCACCAGCCAAAGCTAGAGTTGGAGATGATATTATGCTTACATCTGCTCATCAGCATCATATCAAGATAACCAGTATACTCCGTATTGCTCATCACCAGGGTAAACCGCCTCTTCATGGCCATGATCTCTTCCTCATTCATTCCGTCCTTAATCTGGCATTCGATCAAATGTTCTACCCAGTTTTTTACCCATTTCGGTTCATTGCTGAAAATGAAAAATTCTGCATTTGGGCATTTTTCCTGGAGGAACCGTACCGCTCCCTCATAATATTTTTCCGTACAGATTCCCTCATATAACTCCTCATCAAGCCTAGAATCACTGCGGTACATGTGGATTCCCACCGCCTCAGTGCTTTCTATTGCCTCTAAACAGGCCCTTGTGCTTCTATAAAGTTTCTCAGGCAGATGCATATCCTCCAATGATGGGAAACTGTAAAGTGCTCTGACCTCATCTTTTATATCTTCAAAATATTTTTCGCTTTTAAATTCGCCCCGCAGATACATATCATCAAAGCTTAAAATCTGCGGATCGAAAAAACCTTTTTCATAATATTCCCTGGCCCTTCTGCCAAATATACGTCTCCTTACCCTCTTTAAGAGCTCCATGGAACCGTCTGTGAATTCTATGATTTCCTCCCACGTCGCCCGTGGATAATCAAGCCCAAATACCGAAAGCATAATCGGGCGTGTGCTCTCTCCTCGATATTCATTGATATCGTCAAATTTTACTTCTTTTCCCATAGACCGAAGCTTTAAATACAGCGCATACTGAAACAACTGATTGGCAAAGCCTCCTGACATCCTGATTATATTCATGGCATTCACCTCTGTCCTGCCGTAACAAATTAACTGATTTTATCACATTTTACCATTATTCACAAGCAGTGTCATTAACTTAAGCAGATTCTGTGAAAATCGAAGTTCTGCTTTTCCTTCGTCCTTCCAACACCGATAAATGTTGTCCTTCCCCCTTGACATAAAGCCTTGTAAATACTACAATATCTCTATCTTAGCTGATGTAAATCCCGACACGATGCATAAGATGGTTCGCGGCGAGGTGCAAAATGGAAAAGCATTTGAAGAGCTTTTTAAGAGATATCTTGATTAATATATGCGAGGAATAATGAAGCAGGAGAGGAGAGGCTTTAAAGTCTGTCCTCTTTTTTAGAGGGAAGGCAGTAGGAGCTTTCTACTATATGCAACAAGAACGCAGAAAGCATAAGAGAGCATAAATGTAAAGAATGGAAGAAACTAGGAGGCGTTAAATGGTAGCAGTCATATTGAGTTGGATATATATTTTCTTGATCTGTATGCTGAGCGGAATTGGAATATTAAGTCTATTTGAAAATAGGCGCTTTTCCGCCATGGGATATCTCATAGCAGGAATTACTGCAATTACTGTTTACGTAGAGTTCTTCAGTATTTTCGCAAAGATAGGAGTTTGTGCTCATATGTTACTTCTAGCTACAGCCCTTTTGAGCGGATACAGAAATCGAAATAAGATACAGCAACTTTGGCAGACATATCGTCCAATTGTATGCTCTTGGGAAGGATTCTTTTATTGTTGTTTTGTGCTCCTGATAGCCTTTTTTACATCCAGAGGAGAATTTCATACAGATACCAATATCTATCATGCGGCATCAATCCGAATTTATGAAGAATATGGTTTGGTCAAAGGTATTGGCAATCTGCAGCTTCACTATGCTTACAACAGTTCTTATCTAGCATTTGCTTCTATATTCAGCTTAAGATGGTTATTGGGACAATCTTTGCATACTACTACAGGTTTCCTAGAAACAATTATGTGCTTGTATGCATTTCATGGACTAAGGGATTTTACGCAACATAAAAATCATATTACGGATATGATGAGAATAGGTATCTTGTTATATTCATTGATAAATGTAACTCGTAGCATGTCTCCAGCTACGGATTATGCAACTATGTTTTTTGTATTGTATATTGTTACCGCATGGTGCGAAAATCTTTTTGAAGATCACTCAGATATTATAGTATATTCCTTGTTGTCTGTTGCAGCAGTTTTTACAGCTACACTTAAATTTTCCTCTTGCCTGCTCGTTTTGATTGGAATGTATCCGGCCTATTGTCTGATAAAGGGAAAAAGATGGAAAGAGATGGGTATATATATTTTATGTGGATGCATTGTTTTATTCCCTTTTTTAATCAGAAATTATTTCATTTCAGGCTGGCTTCTTTATCCTTTCGATAAAATTGATCTTTTTCATACGCAGTGGAAAATTCCAAAAGATTATCTTCTTGTGGATGCCAATCAGATCAAGGTATGGGGGCGATGTCTGTATGATGTGGCTAAGGTAGATGCACCAATCAATGAGTGGTTACCGATTTGGTGGGAGAATCAGTTCCGTTATGAAAAGATGTTTCTTGGAGCAGTGGCACTTAGCGTGCTCTTACAGCTTGTGATGTTGATTAGGAGGGTTCTGAAAAAACAAAAGCTTCGTCCCCCGTTTATCATACTTTATTTTGCTGTATGGGGGAATATCGCAGTATGGTTTTTCATGTCACCTTTTATTAGATATGGACTTGCATTCCTAATAACATTGATCATGGTTGCGATAGGAGAATATTTAAGTGAACAGAAAAGGGGGTTATGCAGCATTGTAGCGGGGAGTCTATTATTTTGCATTATAATGTCGTTGAGTCCTTATTGGGATCAGTATATTACAGATGCAGGTGTTTTTATCAAACAGAATCTGAGAGAACCCTATTATATTCTACAGAAAGATTACGATAAAGGCAATATGGATAGTTGCGAGATTAACGGGAATGTGATTTATTTTTCTACGCAGGGGGAGATTAACAGCTATCATGTTTTTCCAGGAACATGTTATGAGCATATGTTAGAGAGAAGTACTCTGATTGGAAATAGGATTGAAGATGGTTTTCGTGCAAAATAAGTTAGCGAATAGAATTTTATTGCAAAACTAATTGCAAAACCTTATAGTACTTTTAAATTATCTCACAGGCAGAAAGGGAGCCGCCATGCTTTTTAATTCCTATCTTTTCATTTTTTTATTTTTTCCTCTATCCCTTTTCGGTTACTTTGGATTGAACCATATTAGAAAATATAAGGCCGCTTCGACCTTTCTATTTGTTATGTCTTTATGGTTTTGCGGCTACACAAATATTTTTTACTCTGCTATATTATTTGCCAGTATTCTTTTTAATTATAGCATTGCTGCTATTTTATCCCAAAAATCGAACGGACAGAAAAAAAGAGTATGGTTTTGCACAGGTATCTTGGTCAATATAGGGGCTCTGCTTTTCCTCAAATACTACAATTTTTTTATACAAAATATCAATACCCTCTTTCAGGCACGGCTTCCTTTGTTGGAACTCATTCTGCCCTTGGGTATCAGCTTTTATACTTTCCAGCAGATATCCTATCTTGTTGATGTTTACCGAGGAGAGTGCGATCAGTACAGCTTTTTAGATTATGCTCTCTATATATCCCTTTTTCCCAAGCTGACGCAGGGTCCTATTGCCCATCACAGCGAAATTATCCCTAATCTGCATCATCCTGAGGGACGTAAAATTAATTATGAAAATTTATGTAAAGGAATCTATGCATTTGCCTTGGGCCTTGCCAAGAAAGTGCTGATTGCAGATTCCTTTGCCAAGGTGGTAAACATTGGGTATGGAAATATTCATGAATTGAATACTCCCAGCGCAGCCCTTGTAATCGTGTGCTATTCTCTTCAGATTTATTTTGATTTCAGCGGATACTGTGATATGGCTTGCGGAATCGGGTCTATGCTGAATATAAAGCTTCCTGTAAACTTTAATTCTCCCTACAAAGCAGAATCCATTTCGGATTTCTGGGACAGATGGCATATGACCCTGACCAGATTTTTCACCAGATATCTTTATATTCCTCTGGGCGGAAGCCGGCGGGGAAAGGCAAGAACCTATCTCAATACCATGATCGTATTTCTGGTAAGCGGACTCTGGCACGGCGCCAACTGGACCTTTCTTCTCTGGGGCGCTTTACATGGCATTGTGATGGTTATTGAAAAAATGACAAATATTTCTTCTCTCAAGCTTCCCCGGTGGATGAAAATCGGTATTACCTTTTTGCTGGTGACCTTTGCCTGGAGCCTGTTTCGGGCAGATTCCATTCAGGATGCCAGACTACTGTGGCAGCAACTGTTCCATGGGGGCTTTGGCAGCCTGTATCAGCCTATTACCGATACCTTCCAAGAATTGATTGAAATCAGCTTTTTATACAGGCTAGGCTTAGGGGGTGTCATGTCTTCCTATCCATGGTTAGCAGTAACCATCTTTACTTTTATAACCTTATTTTGCTGTTTTACCATGAAAAACACTCAAGAAAAGATAGAACATTTTACTCTATCTGGCAAAAAACTTTTGACTGTAGTAGTTTTATTGTTTTGGAGTATCCTATCATTATCAGAAATAACAGAATTTTTGTATTTTAATTTTTAAAGGTGTAAGCTATGAATCAAAAAGAAGCCCAAAAATGGTTTTTAAAATGTATCGCGACCTTAGGATCAGCATTAGTTTTTACGGCGCTCATCGTAATCATCATAGATCCCTATTTCCATTATCACAAACCCTTTTCCTTTTTATCCTATCGCCTGTATGAGGAGCGCTACATCAATGACGGCATCTCCAGGCATTTTGATTTTGATGCCCTCATAACAGGGACCTCCATGGCTCAAAATTTTAAGACCAGCCAGATGGATGCCTTATTTGGCACAAATTCCGTAAAGGAAACCTTCTCTGGTGCGGGCTACCAGGAAATCTCTCAAAATCTGGACAAAGCCTTATCCAGAAACAAAAATCTGAAAACAGTTATTTTAGCTTTAGACTATAACGGATTACTGCGAGATTATGATTGGGTTAAATATGAGAATTACCCCACTTACCTATATGATAACAATCCTTTTAATGATGTTTCCTACCTATTTAATAAATCCATTTTTTACCATGGCGTATTATCAAACCTGGCTATGACCATCTCCAAAACGCCAAGTACCACTATGGACGAATACTCTTCCTGGCAATCGGAAACAGGATTAGATCAGATTCTGGCGTCTTATGACAGAAATAATTTAGATACCAGTGTTTCCAAAGAGTTTGGGGAAAAGGAACGAGAGTTAGTTACCAAAACAATCTCCTTAAACGTCACTGATATCGCAAATAAATATCCTGACACCACCTTTTATGTTTTTTATCCTCCTTATAGCATTTGCTATTGGGATTCCTTTCATATCACAGGAACTCTGTCAAAACAGATTATGGCAGAACAGACCGCTACGGAGCTTCTTCTGGAATGCCCCAATATAAAGCTGTACAACTTTTTTGATCAGTATGATGTCATCTGTAATCCTGATTATTACAGTGACGGCGGACATTACTCGGCAGAAATCAACGCCCGCATCCTGGATTGGATTGCCGAAGGCACTGGTCTTATCACCAAAGAAAACTATCTTGAAAAACTAAAGCAGGAGTGGGAATTTTATTCTAGCTATGACTATGAGAGCATCTATCAATAGCTTCCCTCAAATTTCTGGCTGATTTCCTCCATAGGCTTCCTTTTTCAGCCACTCCTGAAACATCAAGATGTACCAAATCTGGATCCTCCATTCTCCATTTTCAATGAAGTCCTTCCAGATTTTCCAGATTACATCTCCGTTCAGAAGCCCCTGCCTCTCAAGCTCCTTTTTATCGATCAGGCTCTCTGCCCACTCTCGCAGCCCGCTCTGGCGCAGCCATTTCTCGATCGGGATGCTAAAGCCTTTCTTCGGGCGCTCCATCATTTCTCTGGGCACATAGCGATAAAGCACATCACGAAGCACCTTTTTCCCGCAGAATCCAGTATGTCCAATCTTCCCGTTCTCCCACTCTCTTTTATAATCAATGGGAAGTGTCCATGCAAACTCCACCACATCCTTGTCCAGCATGGGAACCCTGGTCTCCAGTGAAACAGCCATGGCTGCCCTGTCTACCTTCACTAAAATATCGTCCGGATGATACATGAGCATATCCATCAGCATAATGTTGTGATTAGTTTCCTCCAGGAAACCGGGAACGTACTCGCTGTATTTGTAACTGCATTTTCCATTTGTAAGATTGATCTGCTGTGCAAGAGGATCTGTCTCGTAGGAACAGACATACAAATCAGAAGGTCCTCTGGCACCGAGGAGTTTTCCTTTGATCCGATAAATAGGCTTTCTGGCTAGGGGGCTGTGAATTACCAGCTCACTGCACGGTTTTCTTAGAAAATAGGGAATCCCTTTCATTTTACTCCAAATCCGCTCCACAGAAGGGTAGGAGGTATATCCGCAGAAAAGCTCATCTCCTCCATCCCCACTCAAGGATACCGTCACATGCTCTCTTGTCATCTTGCTGACAAGGTAAGTGGGTATTTGGGAGGAATCCGCAAAAGGCTCCCCAAACATTCCGGCAAGTTTCGGAATCACCGCTTTGGCATCTTCCTCTGTAATGTAAAGCTCCGTATGTTCCGTGCCCAAATGTCTGGCAATCTCACCAGCATATACTGCCTCATTGTAATCTTTTTCTTCCATTCCAATGGTAAAGCTCTTTACCCTGCCCTTATTCAGGGACTGCATCAGAGCAACCACAGTACTCGAATCAATTCCTGCCGACAAAAAGGCTCCTACCGGAACATCCGCAACCATTTGCTCAGAAATGGACTCCTTCAAAAGACGTTCCAGTTCATCGGCAGCTTCCTCTCTGCTGCCTGTAAACAGATTTGTCTGTCCCTTCCTGGCCGCCTCTTTCACAGACCAGTATACTTCCCTCTCAGCAGCCCCCAGATCCCGGAAAGGTAATTTCATCTTGAGTATCGTTCCCGGTTCCAGTTTATAAATATTCTCATACACAGAATAAGGCGCCGGAATATAGCCATGGATGAAATATAGGTTTAAAACTTCTCTGTTAATAGGATTGTGAAATCCATCCAGAACTGCAATTGCTCCAATATCTGAGGCAAAGACAAAACTCTCTCCCACCTGCCCATAGTACAGTGGCTTTTCCCCAATCCTGTCGCGGAGAAGATACAGACACTGCTCCTTCTTATCATACAGGGCAATGGCAAACATACCTTTACAGAGGGAGATCCCCTCTTTCACTCCATAGGCCTCAAAAGCCTCCAGCAAAACCTCAGTATCTGAGGTTCCGCGAAAAGCGCTGACCTTTTTTTCACGAAGAAGCTTATCCGCCACCTTTTTATAATTATAAATCTCACCATTATAGGCGATTACATAGCGTCCGCTATGGGATGTCATGGGCTGGGAACCATTCTCGGACAGATCGACAATGGAAAGCCTGCGATGTCCCAGGGTCACCTGTCCATCTTCGGAAAAGAAGCTTCCTCCTGCGTCAGGCCCCCTGTGATAAATCCTCTGCTTCATACGTTCGATGTTATCCTGCCTGTTTCCCTTAAAATTACAAAATCCGGCTATTCCGCACATAGTAATCCCTCCAGATAGTTTTCCCAGCTTCTGTAAACCGTTTCTGTTTTATAAATTTCACGGATCTGGGAAGCATTCTCTCCCAGCGTGTCCGCCAAGCGTGGTTCTCTTAACACCTGTTTTAGATACTCTTTCATTTTCTCTATATCCCCTACCGGCGTCAGCAATCCATTCACTCCATGCTCAATGAGTTCTGCAGGGCCTCCACAGGGGCAATCCGTGGAAATAACTGTAAGTCCCATCAACATGGCCTCTATCAGTGTGTTGGGAACCCCTTCTGTATTGGAGCAGAGCACAAAAACCCGGGCTTTGTAGATTTCCTCAGCCACTTGCGCAGTTCCTCCTGGAAGGGAAATCCGATTCTGCAATCCCAGCTCTTTTACCAGATTCTTTAATTTATCCCGGCATTCTCCATCCCCATAGATTGTAAGCCGATAATCCGGGAATTCCTCTGCTATCCCTGAAAATGCTCTTATGAGAAGCTCATGATTTTTATTCTCATCAATGCGTCCTACCGCCACGATCAATCTCTCGCGCTCTCCTTCGTATCTGTCCCTGAAAAAGGAATCACTCACAGGATTTCGCAAGATAACTGCCTTTTTCCTCACTTTTTCCGGAAAGAAGGCAAAGCATTGGTGTGTCTGCAAAATCACTCCATCCGCTATGGCAAATAAATGCCGCGCTGCTGCCCGCATCCAGGAAGTATAGTATTCCTCCCCCGGCTCAGCGCGTACCGACACTGCTACCGGAATCCTTAAAAAGCGCGATGTCAGAATCGCCATCATATTGTTTTTTCCAATAAAAGAGAGAATCACATCCGGCCTCTCCCTCTTCCATATACCACGAAGCTTTCTGAAACGCCGTATAAAATTCAGAATCCGGCTGCTGCTTGTTTCCTCCCCCGTAATATCAGAAATCACCCGCTTTACTTTCGGGTCTAAGGGGTATTCATTTTCCACCTGATATTGCGTTACCATGGTTACAAGGTGGCCTCTTTCTGAAAAATGATTCGCCAGATTAGCCATTACCCTTTCTGCGCCACCTCTTGTGAGAGATCCGATCAACATGGCAATATGAATCTGTTTTTCCATTTTCCTCTCACTCCGTCATCCAGGAATCTTTTTCGACATAACAGGAATACCACCTCTGGAAAATAAAGAAAGACCATGAAAGCTTGGAATAGTTTGCACCTGTTGCCGGCCCCCCATCTCCCGTCCGTATATAATTCTCTATCATATTCGCTGTGAATTCCGGGTCAAAAATCCCCTGTTTTTTCAGATAATCTCTATTGCACATCGCAAGGAGCTGCTCCTTTAAAGGTCCTCTCAGCCATTGGTCAAGAGGAACTCCAAAGCCAACCTTTGGCCGCTCTAGCAGCTTTCTTGGAATATAGTCATAGGCGATATCCTTTAATATCCTCTTTTTATTTCCTTTTTGATACTTCATATCATGGGAAAGTCTGAAGGAATACTCCATAACGTCTTTGTCCAGAATCGGGCACCTTGCCTCCAGTGAGTACTTCATAGAAGCCCTGTCCACCTTACACAAAATGTCCCCCGGCAAATAGGTATCCATATCCAGAAGCATTCTCCTGATCTGCCAGTTGGAAACCTCGTACGTACTCTCCATCGGGTAACGGCAGGGTAGTTTCTCTCCCTGCACCATTCTATCAGCACTGACAATATAGTTACTTGCTCCTAATTGTGTTTTTGTCTCTTTATTTCGGTTTTCTGCAACCACTCTCACCCTGAAGGGAAGCCTTTTCTCCAGCCCAATCTGTTTCAGTCCCGGAAGATGACATAATCCATAAGTCAATCCTCCTAATCCATCTAGCATCTGCGCCTGAGCCACATTTTCATAGATATTGTAACCGCAGAAAAATTCATCCCCTCCGTCACCGGAGAGCGCAACTGTTACCTCCTGCCGGGCAAGCTTAGAGACCAGCATACTTGGAATTTGGGAAGAATCCGCCATAGGTTCATCATAATAACGGGGAATGCTTTCCACCAGATCAAACATTTCCTTCTCATCAATATACAGCTCTGTATGCCTAGTTCCTAAGTGCCTTGCCACCTCCTTTGCATACTTTGCCTCATTATATCGTTCTTCGTGGAAGCCTATTGAAAATGTTTTCACCGGTTCATCGGAGAGCTCCTGGGCGATAGCTGTCACCAATGAGGAATCATATCCCCCACTCAAAAATGTACCCAGAGGCACATCCGCGATCATCCGAGAGCTCACAGCCTTCTTTAAGAGCTCCTTGAGCTCTGCTCTGGCCTGCTCATAATCCAAAACAGGATTTTGTTGCATGGCATGATAAACTTTTTTGACATCCCAGTATTTCCAGATATGGATCTCTCCATAATGAAATCTTAGAATACTGCCCGGCTCTAGCTTATAAACATTCTCAAAGATACTCTCAGGTCCATTGATATACTGATGAAAAAGATATCTGGAAAGCACTTCCCTGCGTATTTTTCCTGAAAATTTTTCTCGAGCCATAAGAGGCTTGAGCTCCGAACCAAAAATAAGATTTCCATTCTCTGTCTCATAATACAGGGGCTTCTTGCCAATTCGATCTCTTATCAGAAAAATATCATCCTTTTCTCTGTCATAAAGACAAATGGCAAACATGCCATTAAACCGCTCCACACACTGTATCCCCCATCGCAGATACGCGGCAATGATGACCTCCGTGTCACAACTCGAGCGAAAAGGATAATCCTTTAATTCCTTCCGAAGCTCCAGGAAATTATAAATTTCCCCATTAAATACCACGCTGACCCGTCCCTCTGCCGAATGCATGGGCTGGTGCCCCAAAGGCGAAAGATCATTGATAGAAAGCCGCCTCTGCGCCATACCTACCTGATAACCATCCTTTATTGGATAGATTTCCTCCCCTGAGTCATCAGGACCGCGGTGGCGCATTGTATCGTTCATTCTTTTCAGGTGCTCCAGCGTAATGTTCTGCCTGGAAACAAATCCGCATATTCCGCACATATACTACCTCTTCGCTTTCCCTATTATTTTTTCCATATAATCTTCCCACTGCCTAGCAATCGCGTCCTCATTAATCCTTTCGCCAATCTTTCGGGCTCTCTCCCCTAATCTTTCAGCCAGATCTCTGTCCTCAATCAATCTGTTAATCCCGGCAGTCATAGCCTCCTGATCTCCTACTGGAATCAAAAGACCGTCCACCTCATTCGTCATCACAGTCCGTGGCCCTCCACAGGGGCAGTCCGTGGCTACAATCGGCATTCCCAGAGCCATTGCCTCAAGCAACGCATTTGGAAGACCTTCATAATCGGAAGAAAAAGCATAGACAGAGGCCCTCGGCAATTCTTTCTCCAGACTATCACTTGCCCCCATCAAGAAAATATACTTCTCTGCCTTGTTTTCATTAATGATTTTTTCCAGCTTTTCCTTCGTTCCATCAAGGGAATCTCCGCCATAAATTTTTAGAATGTAGTCAGGATGTTTCTCATGTACCTTCAAAAATGCCCGAAGCAGCATTTGCTGATTCTTAAAATCTACCAGCCTCCCTGACTGTACCACCAGCTTTTCCCGCTCATCAGGTTTTTTGACATTCAAATATTTTTGATGGACAGGATTCAAAATAACGCAGGCTCTTTTTTGCAGTGATGCAGGGAAATATTCCATCTGTTCTTTTGTCTGGAACACGCATCCCTCCACCATTCGGTACAGTAAAGGAATCAACACCTTATCCGCCATCGTATTGTAGTAAGATTTTGGATCCTGTCTTACTGCGGCAATCACCGGCACTCCCATGCCAAAAGACGAGATTATGGCCCGGTAATTGGGTCTTCTGGTAAAGGAAATAACGATATCAGGCCGCTGCTTCCTGATCAAACGCCGCAGATAAATAAATCTCAGCATAATCTGCATGCCGCGGCTCTTTTTCATATCCTGTTCCTTAAGTCCTACATGAACTCTCTCTATTCTTTTATCCAGCTTAAATTCGTTTTCTCCCTGCCACTCTGTGGCAGCAATCACCTTATAGTCTCTCTTTGCGAGCCAATTTGCAAGATTTGATACAACTCTCTCCGCGCCTCCCTGCTCAAAACAATTCAGATGAAACAAAATTTTGCGCATCGTTCATTCCTCACTTTATCGGCTGGCTAACTCCAGGAAATTCTCCACATATTTTTCGTAAGTAAAAATCTGGGCTCTGTCTTTTGCCGCCTGTTGATACCGCTTCAACTTCTCCCGGTCTGTCAATAGCTCTGTCACAACATCTGCCATATTCCTTTCTTCCTCCGAAATGTGACTCGCATCCAAATCTCTCTCCCGACTCATAACCGGAACTAAAATACCATATTCTCCATAAATCACCGGGATCTTTCCTTCCCTGCCTGGCTTATCTAAGAGGGACGCATCCCCATCCTCAAGAAGAATTTCCTCCGGCCCCGTCATACAGTTTGTGCATACCGGCGCCAACCCCAGAGCCATTCCCTCCACCAAGGCATTGGGAAAGCCCTCATTTAGGGAGGTCAAGAGATAGATTTCTCCTTTTTTCAGATACTTATAAGGCTCTCTCTGCATGCCCGCAAAATAAATTGCATCCGTTATTTCAAGCTCTGACGCCAACTTTTTATAATGTGCAAAGGAGCCTGCCCCCATTAAGATTAATCTCACCTCCGGCACTTTCTCATGTACCAGGGCAAAAACCTTAAGCATATGCCAGAATCCCTTCATGTCATCATCTCTTCCCATAGAGATTAAATAGCGGGCTTTTCCGTTTTCGTCGTCTTTCCAGGGCAGCTCTGGCTCTTTCGACTCGGCCTCCTTACGGATTGCGTTTACATCATACAGATTGTATAATGTCACTGTTTTATTAAATCCAAATTTTATATTTACCTCGTTTTCTATCACTTTTGAACAACAGATCATCAAATCTGCCAACTTTACAAAAAGTCTCATCTTCGCTGTTTCTTCCACGTCCGTATAATTTCTAAGCCCCAGCCATACTTTTTCTTTGCCAGTTTTTGAAAAAGCATTCACCATATTAGCGCTAGGTCCAAAGCTATACACGATCTCCGGCCTCATCTGCTCTTTCAGCTTCCTGACCTTTTGTGAGCGCCTCATAATATTAAGAATTTTTCTCATTCTCCCCTTCTGAACGCCCATCTCTATATCAATAATGTTTAAACCTTCCACATCATAGGCAATATTAGCGGAATCAAAAATAACTATTGTTATATCAAAATATGGTTCCAATAGCCTGGCAGTAGTGACACATACTCTCTCAAATCCTCCCTGATGAAGCATGGGAGAAATCAGCATCAGCTTCTTTTTCATTCCCACTTTCCTCTCTCATAAAAGCGCATCATTTTCTCCGCCTGCTCTTCCACATCGAATCCTGCCTCTCGCATTTCTTTTACATATCCTTTTCTCTCATACTCCTGCGTAGCCATGATTGCAGCCGCCCATGCGGAAGGTTCCTCCTGAATGCTTCTGGTTTCCACCAAATCTGTAGCCACCACTTCCTCACAGATGCTGTCAGACATCACACATTTAAGTCCGCAGGTCTGAGCTTCTACCACAGCCCCTGGCAGTCCCTCAAATCTAGATGGATATACAAAGTAATCCATGGCCTGATAATAATCGCTCACGTTGCCGCGATTTCCCAAAAAATAAACCTGCTTGGCAATCCCTAACTCCTTGGCAAGCTCTTTCATCGCTTCCATTCCACTGCCCTCTCCCAACAGGAGAAGAACATAATCTTTTTGGTCATTTCCCTGAGAGCTTTTTGTATCTGAGATATCCCGCAGCGCAGCAAACACCCGCAACAAATACTCATGGTTTTTTGCATATCGAAAGCTTCCCACATGGCCGATCACATAATTACCCTCTATCCCTAACTCCTTTCGGATTCTCTCTCTCACAGAAAGGTCATAGTCAAAAGCGCTGCAATCTATCGCATTGGGAATAAATATCGTTTTTCCTTCCGCTACCGCCTTTTCTCCAAACACGGAGATCCCTGCAATCCTAGAACAGCAAAACATAACATCTGTTTTTTTAGAGAGATTTCTCCGCAGCAATCGTGTCAGCGTGCCCTTTATGCCTTTATCTACCCCGGCGCTTCTTGCGTGGGCTATCGTGAGTGGAATCCCTGCCTTGTGAGCCAAAGGTAGATAGATGGAGGCTGTGCTGGTGATGTGCCCCTGCACTGCCCTAAATTCATGATGCTCCCTAAAAAAATTGGCAACTGCCCTCTGATAAGTAAAGTAGTTATAAATTCTAAAGCGTGGAATCCTGAAAATACGTCCCCCTAGCCTTGCAATCTCCTGGTCAAAAAAACCTTCCCGATCTGTATGAACAAGAAAATCAAATTGAACTCTATCTCTGTCCAAATGGCGGTACAGGTCCATGGTACGGCTTTCCGCACCGCCAAGCTGTGTATTCCCAAGCACATGAAGTACCCGAATTGGCCTTGTCATTCTCTGCTCCTCCAAACCGTAGCTCACTTAAGCTTAACCAGGAAAAACTTAACCTTTGCCATCAAAAATTCTATCCATCCTCCAAAAACAGTTCTTTTTCTTTTCGCCACGCTTAAATATTCCTCAAAGGAAATCCAGGTCGCATCCTGTCTCTTGAAGTATCCTTCATACCGCTTTAAATCCTCATCGGAAACCGTTCCCGTGTGGACCACCATGGTGGAATAACCCTCTTTCTTATGGAAGGTTCGGCTCAACAGAAAGGAAATCGGATAAAAATCAAGCCCTCTGAATCGGTAGGGTCTATTCCCAAATCCATCGGTTAACCCCCGAAAGCCATTCTCCTTAAGCGCCCTTAAGGTGTTTTTGTCATAGGAATGGGCAGGCGCCATAAAAAGCGCTGTCTCTATGCCTTTCTTCTTAAGGAGCTGTTTTCCTTCCCTAAGCAACTCCTTCTGTTCTTCAAAAGGAAGACCTGCAAATTCTGAGAAGTTATTAAGGGGAAACATTCCTCCCTTGTCTGTGGCATACACATGATGGCAGCCATGCATGGCAATCACCCATCCCTGCCTTTCAAGCTCCTTCATATATGCCCAGAAATCCTTCGGTACCTGGCCCTTAAGTGTCTCCCCTCCTGCTCCCGGCTCCTGTTTCTTTACCAGGTGGGGGTCCCTGTTATCCGGCACCACCCCTATAAGCGGCTTCACCTGATACCGATCCAGCAGCGCTTTAAATTTAAAAAAGCGTTCCCAATCCATATCAGGTGTTATGTCATCCAATCTCACTGCTATTTTCATACGGTTTTCTCCGAATTAACGCTGCCATTCCCGGCCTAGGAGCCGCTCACAGCAACAATTCCACCAAAGGGACCTGTTACAAATTTTCTTTATACCACCCAATAGCCAGATTGATTCCCTTTGCGAAATCATACTCAGGATCATAGCCTAAAAGCGCTCTCGCCTTGCTGATATCCGCATTGGAATCCCTGATGTCTCCTGCCCGCTCTGGCCCAAAGATGGGTTCCACATCCTTCCCCAAGGCTTTGCAGAGGTCATAATACACATCAATCAAATATTCCCTGCCCCCTGCTCCAATGTTAAAGGCTTCTCCTGCCGCATCAGAGGATGCCAAGCATGCCTTCAAATTGGCCTCTATTACATTGTCGATATAAGTAAAATCCCTGGACTGTCTGCCATCCCCATTGATGGTAGGTCTCTCCCCCCGCATCAATTGGCGGATAAACTTAGGGATAACTGCCGCATATGCCCCGTCAGGATCCTGCCGTCTGCCAAACACATTAAAATAGCGCAGTCCATAAGTGTCAAGTCCGTACAACGTCTTATAGAGCCTTCCGTATTCCTCGTCCACTTTCTTGGTAAGAGCATAGGGAGAAAGAACCTTTCCCTCATGACCTTCCTTTTTGGGAAGAGTAGGATGGTCTCCATACACTGAGGAGCTGGAGGCATAAACAAATTTCTTTACCCCATTTTGTCTGGAAGCTTCCATCATATTCAAGGTTCCCCGAATATTAATCTCTTCATATAGGAGAGGCATCTCGATACTCCTTGGAACACTTCCCCATGCCGCCTGGTTTAATACATAGCTTACCCCCTCTGTCGCCTCCTTGCAGGTATCCAGCTTGCGAATATCTCCTTTGATAAAGGTAAATCTGGAATTTGTTGTAAAGGGCTCAATATTCTCATATTTCCCGGTGGAGAGATTATCCAGACATCTGACCCTGCAGCCAAGCTCCAAAATTGCCTCACACAGATTAGAACCGATAAATCCCGCTCCTCCTGTCACCAGAAAAACCTCATCCCTATTAAAACTTAAATCCTTATATCCCATTACTCACAGCCTCCAGTAAATATAATCCTCCGTCATATAATCCTTTCTGTCAAACAATCCTTTGAGATCCATAAACACTTTTTTCGTATGTGTCGGATTAAAAAAGCCATCCACCTTCTCCCGGTCAAAAGCAAGGAACTGTTCATGAGCCACCGCCACGATCACCGCATCCATATCCTTCACCGCATCCATATCTGCAAAGGTAATTCCATACAGCCGCTTTGCTTCCTCCGCATCCGCCGCGGGGTCAACTACCACAGGGTGAATGCCGTATTCCCCCAATTCCCGGTAAATGTCAATCACCTTGGTATTTCTGGTATCCGGACAGTTTTCCTTAAAGGTAAAGCCCAGGATTGCCACCTTAGCACTCTTGACAGGAATATCTGCTTTGATCAGATTTTTTACAGTGCTCTCCGCCACATATTTTCCCATATCGTCATTAATCCGACGCCCAGCCAGGATAATCTGAGAATGGTACCCTAGCTCCTCCGCCTTGTAGGTCAAGTAATAAGGGTCAACCCCAATGCAATGTCCCCCTACCAAACCAGGATAAAACTTTAAGAAATTCCATTTGGTTCCTGCCGCCTCAAGCACTGACTTAGTATCGATTCCCATCTTATTGAAGATGATGGAAAGCTCATTCATAAATGCGATATTGATATCTCTCTGACTGTTCTCTATAACCTTGGCTGCCTCCGCCACCTTGATGGACTGGGCACGGTAAACCCCTGCCTCTACCACCAATTCATAAACCTTTGCAACTGTATCCAGCGTTTCCTCATCCATACCCGATACAATTTTTACAATGGTTTCCAGGCGGTGCACCTTATCACCGGGGTTGATACGCTCAGGAGAATATCCGATCTTGAAATCAACACCGCATTTTAGCCCTGATTCCTTCTCCAGGATAGGCACACAAATATCTTCCGTCACTCCCGGATAGACAGTGGACTCAAACACCACCACAGATCCTTTTGTGAGATTTTGTCCAAGAATCCTGCTCGCTCCCTCCACTGGTGTCAAATCCGGTGTGTGGTCATCGTTCACCGGTGTGGGAACCGCCACAATATGGAATTTGGCTTCCCGAAGCTTTGCAGCATCCGCAGTAAATTCCACCGCAGTATTTTTGATTACCTCATTTCCCACCTCATTTGTGGGATCAATACCACTCTTGTACAGATTGATTTTCTTCTCATTCAGGTCAAAACCCACCACCTTGATCTTCCGGGCAAACGCCACCGCAATGGGCATTCCCACATATCCCAGGCCAACCAATGATAATTTTTCTTCTCCGCTTACAAGCTTCTCATATAATTCCACTGTTTTCTTCTCCTTTTATCTCCGTATAATAATCCTTCACTACCTTTTCCCGGTCAAATTCCCTCTCCATCTTCTCTCTGGCTCTTCGCCCCATCAGCGCGCGTTCCTCCCATGGCAGCTCTAAGAATTTGTGCAGCGCACGAAGCAAGTCCCCGCTGCTTTTCGGTTCACATCCAAAGCCTGTAATCCCCTCCTCGAAGATTTCCTTGCATCCACTGATGTTGGTGGCAATCACCGGCCTCCCAGTGGCCGCAGCCTCCATCAGGACATTGCTCATCCCTTCATGGTAGGTGGGCAGCACCAGGGCGCTACACTGCCTTAAATATTCATGGACATCCGGGTGAAAGCCCAACTGCCGGATATCGCCTTTCTTTTCACACTCATCCAGCCTGTCCTGGTAGTCCTCATCACAATAGCCAAGCAACTCAAAAGTCACCTTCGGGCCATGAAGCGCCTTGGCAGCCTCCAAAAGCTCCTCGATTCCTTTTTCTTTCATCATACGGCCCACAAATAAGAACTTTGCCACCTCTTCCTTGGGGTATTTTTCAAAGATGTGACGTTTTAAGCTCACCCCAGAGCCCTTTACTAGCTTTTCCTTCTTTCCTTTGATTTTATATTTTTCAAAAATTTTTTTATTTTCCTCATTTTGGAAAAAGACACATTCCGCCTTCTTAAGTCCCATCCGATACATGGTGACAATCATCTTGAGAAGCATTCCCTGCTTCTGAAAGGTACTGCCGAGCCCGGTTACCGTGACAATGTAGGGAATTTTCATCAGTCTGCAGCAAAAACCACCATAGATATTAGGTTTAATCGTGTAAGTCAATACCAGATCTGGCTTTTCCTTCTTAAGAAGCCTTAAATAGCTCTTAAGCAGCCGAAAGTCCTCCGCCGGATTCACCCCTCTTCGATTGATGGGCGTGTGTATCACCTTGCACCCCTCCTCGGCAAGCTCCTTTGTCCTAACCTCATCTGGAAGGCTGACGCTCACCTGGTATTCTTTCAGGAGCTTCTCTACCAGTTCATTTCTGAAATCGTAGAGCCCACCGGAAGAATTGGCCAATATTAAAATTTTTTTCATACAGCCTCTTTTACTCAACAATCTGCTCATCTTTAAAGTCCCTGATGGCAATTTCGTTGTATTTCATCATACAAATATTTTCCTGATATTCTCCAATCCTCACCGGATTTTCCTGATCGGCAAGATTGCAAAGTACCTGGGCAGGCATATTCACGCCGCAGGCATAGGCATGGGGATATCCCCCGCCAAACCTTGGATTGACCTCCGAAATGTAAAAGACTCCGTCAATCTCGAACAGGTCAATATCTATCATACCACAAAAACCACATTTTTCCACAAATTTCCGTATCATCTCAAAAAGCTTTGGATCTTTGACAGATACCGATTTATCCGTTTCCCCTGCCCGCATTTTAATCTTCTTTTTCACAAAAATGGAAGTACATTTGCCGGAAATCATGTCCACATAGACATCTGCCCCGTATTCCTGACCATCCATAAACTCCTGAATCATCAGATCCTCATGCAGGTCAAAGAGCATCTCTATTTCTCTCTCTGAGGCCACCTTGTTGATATTCAGGCTTGCACTTCCCTTCACAGGCTTTACAAAGACGGGATAGGAAACAAGCCCCTTCTCTAAGTCCCTGTAAAAATCCTCTTTATTCAAATAGCAGCGCCCGGTGGGAAGCCCCATCTTTGTGAGTAACTCAAACATCCTGTATTTATCAAAACAGGTCTCCACAAGATCATAGTCTGAGATAATGGGGGTCGTCCCCACTGCAAGAAATCTCTCCCTCTCTTTTGCAAGAAGACTGAGCTCTGGATCAATCAGAGAAAACACCCCATCGATTTTTTCTTTTACACAGATATCCAATATCTGTTCCACATATCCCGGTGCAGTAATCCTTGGCACCAAATAAAAAACATCCGCTTCATATACAGCAGGCGCCAGGTTTGAGCAGTCTGTTGCAACCACCTTACCTTCCGCACCCACATTTTCCTTAAAATACGCTACCACCTTGTTTCTCGTACCTGCACTCAAGATCAAAATATTCATATCTGGTTTTCCCTTTCTAAATTTTATCGCCAAACAGCAACTCTTCCTCTAAAATAAAGGGAATCATTTCTGCTTATCCTTCTCCGCTTTTCTGTAAACATCAAAGTCTGTCGTTGTCTGCTCCGCTCCCGAAAGAATTCCGGAACGTTTCAGCACCTTTCCCACCGTCATACCTATAATCTTTAAGTCCATTTCGAAGGATAAGTTATTCACATATTCTAAATCAAAGGCAAACCTCTGCTCCCAGCCAAGGGCATTGCGGCCATTTACCTGAGCCAACCCCGTAAGCCCCGGCCTCACATCATGCCTGTGCCGTTCCTCAGGGTTATAATAGGGAAGGTATTTAACCAACAGCGGCCTGGGGCCGACCAGGCTCATATCACCCTTCAGAATATTAAACAACTCCGGCAATTCATCCAGACTGCTGGCCCGCAACCGTATTCCAAAGGAAGTGAGCCTTACCTCATCCGGCAAGAGCTCCCCCTTTTCATCCCTTCCATCTGTCATGGAACGGAATTTATACAGTTTAAATATCCGCTCGTCCTTTCCGGGACGCTCCTGGGTAAAAAGTGCCGGCTTTCCTAATTTTATTCTCACCAATATCCACAAGAGCAAAAGAAGGGGAGATAACAGGACGATCGCAGTAAGTGATATGATAATGTCAAGAAAACGTTTTATAAATTTCCGGTACATGCTTTGCCCTGCCTCTCTCTTCTTATTCTATAGTGAACGACAAAAACAAAAATTTTTGTCGTTCACTATAATTTTCCAAAGCACTTTCTCACAATACTGATAATCAGTTCCATATCTTCCTCCGTATTTTTGATATCACTGGGAAGACACAACCCCCGATAAAAAATTGAGGATGCAATATCGCCTGACTGAGAAACAAAATCTAATCCTTCAAACACTGGCTGCAGATGCATAGGCTTCCAGATAGGACGGGATTCAATATTGTGCTCTGCCAAAGCGTCCATCACTGTATCCGGAGTCACAGGACTTGTCTCATCAATCCGCATTCCGGTAAGCCAGCAGTTGGCATCCCCTTCCGGGTTCAATGGATTTAAGCTGATCTCTGGTATATCTACAAAAGCCTTTTGATAACGCTGATAGATTGCCTTCTTCAAAGCCTTATGTTCTTCTAAGTGCAGAAGCTGGCCTCTTCCAACCCCCGCAATAATATTGCTCATTCTATAATTATACCCAATTTGGGAGTGCTGATAATGTCTGGCCGGATCTCTTGCCTGAGTTGCCAAAAAGGTGGCCTTTTTCGTAATTTCTTCCTCTTTTGACACCAGCATACCTCCACCGGAGGTGGTTATAATCTTATTCCCATTAAAAGAGTAAATCCCAATTTTTCCGAAGGTTCCCGTATGCTTTCCCTTATAAGTACTGCTTAAGGACTCTGCTGCATCCTCAATCAACGGCACATTATGAGCCTTACAGAGTTCCATAATCTCGTCCAGCTTTGCCGGAGTTCCATAAAGGTGCACCACGATCACCGCTTTGGGGGTTGGGTATTTTTCAAAGGCTCTTTCAAGCGCCCTCGGATCCATGTTCCAGGTGTCCCATTCCGAGTCAATGAACACAGGTGTTGCCTTTTCGTACACCACCGGATTACAGGTAGCGCTGAAAGTCAAGGTGGGAACAAAAACAATATCTCCCTCCTTCACTCCCAAAATCTTTAGAGCAAGGTGAATCGCCGCTGTCCCGGAACTCAGGGCAGAAGCATGGGAAATCCCCACATATTCTGCCAGCTCTTTTTCAAAAGCGTTCACATTAGGACCAAGAGGCGCCACCCAGTTGGTATCAAAAGCTTCTCTGATAAATTCCTGTTCCTCTCCATGCATGGTCGGGGACGAGAGGTAAATTCTTTTATTTTCCATTTGTAACCTCATTTCTGCCGCAGATCCGGCGCAAACAGTCTATGCAAAATCTATTTATCAAAATCTATTGATTTTTTTCATAATGATAAGTTGGCACAATCTCTTTAATCAAAGGCCTGATATCATTACTTTCGTTTTTGGATGCCTCCTTTAAGGCTTTAAGTTGTACAAAGAAAGCGCTTTCATCTATCTCGATCGGCTTCCCTATATGAATCAGCTTATTTGCTGTTTCTGTCATCCCTTCCTCCGCCATTAAAAGCTCCTCATAGAGCTTTTCGCCGGGACGCAGCCCAGTAAATTCAATCTTAATGTCTTCCCCTACCCGGTAACCGGAAAGCCGGATCAGATTTTTAGCCAAATCTAGAATTTTGACAGGCTTTCCCATGTCCAGCACAAAAATCTCTCCACCCTTTGCGTAGGCTCCTGCCTGCAGCACCAGGGAAACCGCCTCCGGTATGGTCATAAAATACCGGATAATATCCGGATGAGTAACTGTCACCGGCCCACCTGCTAAAATTTGCTTTTTGAACAGTGGAATCACACTGCCGTTGCTCCCTAACACATTTCCAAAACGCACTGCCACAAATTCTGTGTCATAATGCTTGTTAAAGGTCTGGATAATCATCTCACAAATCCGCTTGCTTGCCCCCATAATGTTGGTAGGATTCACCGCCTTGTCTGTGGAAATCATCACAAATCGCTTCACATCATTCATCGCCGCTGCCTGAACGGTTTTCCATGTGCCGAACACGTTATTTTTTACCGCCTCATTGGGACTCTCCTCCATAAGCGGCACATGCTTGTGGGCGGCCGCATGATAGACGATATCCGGTTTATAGTTCTCAAAAATCCAGTTCATGCGATTGGTATTGCGCACGGAAGCAATCAAAACCACCAAAGGCAGCTCTGGATATCTTGCAAGCAGCTCCTGCTGAATATCATAGGCACTGTTTTCATAGATATCGAGAATAATAAGCTGAGCCGGATGGTGGGTGGCAATCTGACGGCAGAGTTCGCTTCCAATAGACCCGCCTCCTCCGGTAACCAGCACCTTCTTATCCTTCACATACCCTAAGATGGAGTTTAAATCCACTTCAATGGGATCCCTACCTAGAAGATCCTCCACCTCAACATCCCGCAGCTTGCTGACGCTAACTTCCCCATTTACTAGCTGATACATGCCCGGCAGGGAACGCAGCTTACAGTTTGTCTCCTTACAGATATCCAAGATCTCAGACATCTCCGCCCGAGAAATGGAGGGCATAGCCACGATAATCTCATCAATGCTAAAAATATCCGCACACTCAATAATCTTATCTCTTCCGCCCACCACTTTGATTCCCTGGATGAACTTCCCCCATTTGCCGGGATCATCATCTATAATACAGCGGATGACCATGGTGGAAAAATTGCTATTCACAATCTCCTTGATGATCAGGTTTGCCGCCTCCCCAGCTCCCAATACCATCACGGAAATACTGTTGTTTTTGTTCTGCTGTTTATGCTTAAGGCTCCTGAAAAAGCGATAAGAGAAACGGCTCACAAACACAAAGCTGATCAGCAAAAACACATAGAGAAAATAGTAGCTGCTAGGAACCGCCTGCTCCCCTGGAACTCTGAAAAACTGAATCCCAATGCTGTAACAGACCGCAGAAATAATACTGGACATCACCAGATTCTGTAACTCCGTCTCTCCCGCAAAGGCCCACAGGCCATGATACATTCTAAACAGGTATAGTACCGCCAAAGTGATGATAATATTTATCGGTAAAAAGCGATTGATAGGAGCAATAAAATGCGATGGTATTTCCGAAAAATCAAAGCTGTAACGCATCAGCAGCGCTAAATAGCTTGCTCCCACCACGCTTATAATATCGTAAATAATCAGGCAGGTTTTCCTATAAAATAATTTGACATTCAAGGGTTTTTTGGCTCTCTTATCCATGACTTAACCTTCGTTTTTAAATACAAGCGGCGTGATCACAAGCATCAACAAAAGACCACAGGGATTGCTCAGATGAAATACCCACTCCACCATACCAGCCACTGCTACCGCCACCGTCACTACTAAAGGCAGCGCCGCATAGGTTATTTTATCCTTTTTTCTGTGATAATAAAGACAGGAAGCTCCAAAAGTTACAATTCCCACTACAACAAACAAGATTCCCACCCAAATACCATGATCATAGGCGACCTGCAGGTAAATATTATGGGCATGGGTTGCAATTTCTCCGTTCTCAAGCACAGCCCCCATCTCCTTATGTCCTGTCGCATTGAGCTGTTCAAGGTAGGAGCGAAAAATATCCAGACGGCCATTGGTGTAATCATTATCCTCCGGTAAATCGTCAGGTACCTCCCCCAAAGATGCCACTAATTGATCGGACGCCTCTATCTCCACGTTCTGTGCCTTTGCATCTGTCTGCTCTTCATCTTCATCCCTATGGGTTCGTTCATATTCGGCAATTTCCCCATACACATCAAAAGTTCCTTCTGGCAATCCAAAAATCTTTTCAGAAAATACATCAATGAAACGTCCCACCCGCATAAAGTTTACAGAGTCAAGCTTCCTGCCTCTCATAACATCCTCCGGGCAGTACATGGAATACTCAATCTCATAAAGAAATGGCTCGCTTACCAGCGCCGGAATATTTCTCTGAGCAGTAAAGGTAACAGGAAAGCACACCATCACCGATAAAATCAGCATTCCCATATTTTTACCGATATTCACAAGACGTTTTTTCCCTTTTCCTGCGGAAACTACAACCAACGCAAACAAAAGGGTAACTCCTGCGGAAAAGAAGGCCGTTCTCGCCATGGTAAAAATCATATAAGATGAAACCACACCAAAAAGAGTCAATTCCTTCCAACAATCTTTCAGTTTACGACTCTTTTTCAGTTTATCAAGTAAGATCACTACCGCTGCACATTCTACCATAGTCAGGTAGGCAGCCGTGATGGTTACCGTATGAAAAATATGGGTATATCTTGCATTTCTGTAGGTAACATAGGGACGATATAGCAATGCATAGCCGGTGGCATAAGAAAATTGAAAAATGATTCCCCGTGCAATATTGACCAAAATCCTGTCTTTATGCTCCCACATTCCATAGTTTAAATAAAATAGAGTAAAAGCCACTACCATAGCCACGCCCCACCATCTTCCATTGCGGAAAATGATGATCATGGCAAAAAATACTGCCAGAAGCCCAGCATAGAAGTATCTGGGTCTTGTCAACTTCTTTTTGCATAGAGCAATAATCGTCCGAATCACAATCAGTCCCAAAAGAATACCTATTAAAACAGTATACTTAAGGGCCACCACCGCAGGCTCCTCCACATCCTCTGGAAAGGCGGCCATGCTCTGGCTATAGTAGCGAAAACCCACAATGCCTGCCGCAACCAGATAGATCAGATTGTACAGATGAAAGATTTCCTTCCACTGAAACATGGCGATCACCGCAATGGCAAACCAGAACATCTCCTTGCGCTCTGCCGCCGCGTGATGGATATCATACAGGCCGCTCATATAATCACAGCACCCGGCGATCGCCCCGGCAATCGCAACAGACTGTATCAGATCCCCACTGTGGGATCTCAGATAATCCCATGTAAAAACAGCCTTCTGTCCCTCTCTGCTGTGATTAATTCCATAGAACAAGATCACCCCCAGGAAAAGGATTCCCACGAAATACATGGCATTGTCCAAAAAATAGTGTCCGCAAAAACCAAGTAGCACCGCGCCGAGACAAAATATCGCCGCCACGCCCACCACCGGGTTCATCACCCGTTGAAACATCTTTTCCACAGTGATCAGCCTGTCCTCTTTTTTCTTATACAAAAGACGGACTGCCATAATCAAAAGCGCCGCTACTCCCAGAATCAGAAGTCCAAAAGCCAGCACCTTTGTTTTTCTTAATGGTACCCCATAATTATAATTTGCCACAAGGCTCACGCCTTCCATGGTGGAATCCGCGTAATACATGGTTCCCATATAGGGCATGTCCGCAAGTGGAGCCGCCTCATAGCCGGCAAAAATTTCTGATTCCTCCCCCTGCAGGATCACATAATACATTTTTCCCACTTCCATATCCACATCGATCAAAGATGTCTGGAAACCGGGAAGATTTTCGTAGTCAATTGTTGTCTTTTCCTCACAAATTACCTGCCACTGCTCGTCCAGTATCCGGAGATAAAAGCTCTCCCCCACGCAGTTTTCATCAAGATAGACATCTATCGTGTCCATATGATCGTACTGAGCCACTATTTCCTGTAACAGAGTTCTCTTTTCATCAATCACCCCTGTCATCGTAATTGTCTCAGGAAAAAAAGAAGTAGTCACCTTCTCATGCCAAATCCGAAGAGGCCAAAGCGTTGCCAAAAGTATCGCAGCTATTATTAAAATTACCGCCTGTATTGCCTTGCTTTCATATACAATTTTTTTCATACCCTGCTCCCTGTCTGCATGCTCTGCACCAGACAAAACAAACTGTGTATTCTCTCGCACTGCATTGATTGTCGTAAGGAGGAACCCGCCGAAGGCGGGAGGATTCCTTGCGACCTGCGCACGCATCAGCGTGCTTCATTATATCACAGTTGGAATTTATTATCAAATTTTGTGGGTGTTTTCGGTTGTTTTCGTCAGTGGCTATCAGGACGCGCTGAGAAGGGGAAGCCTTCAACGTCGCCGCGCTTTCGCTCTACAAAAATGTAACAGACGCTAAGCTCGTGAAAAACCTCGCTAAGCGCTGACATTTTTGAAAGGGCTCCTTATGAAGTCTTCCCCTTCTCAGCGCTGTGCTTCTGGTCAACCAACATTAAACAACCTTGTAGTTATTATTATTTGCCAGCACCTCATACACCAGCACTGGCACAATCACCCACAAAAATACTACATACCTGACCAGATATGTGGGGCCTAATATCACCGTGAGCCAGGTCAAAAGCGGTAGTAAAAAAGGTATCGCCTGCTTCCATCTTCCCTGATCACACAAAAACCCCAACAAAAACAGCATCACCCAGAACATAAATCCCGGTGAAAACAGCATGGACACTACTGGAATCTTTTGCTGGGTAATCTCAAGGGACATTCTCCGGTAGCATTCGTCCAGCCACGGAATTTTGCTCTCCCTCACACCGGGCTGCTCCACCTCATAGCCAAAGTAGGAGCTGTCCCCATAAGTATAAGTAAATACGGTATTTCCCCGATAGACATCAATCACTGTATCCGGATACCAGAATCCATAGGAGGTCATAAACCAGGCATTTAGATAAGTAAAGGGGTGCTCTGCTCCCCATTTCAGCCAGAGCTTTAAATATCCTGCCTTGTCTTTTGCATAGGCTTCATTGTTGAAATGGATCTTCACTCCGTCACAAACCTTGGGATTATAGCGCTCCAAAGCCTCCTTGGGTAAATACCGGTACAAAACCTGTGCTTCCTCCTCTGGGATTTTTCCCGCCTTATCCTCATAAACCCGTGCCACCTGAGAAATTGATACTGTAAGAATCTCTTGATTTTCCGAGGTATCTGCATGGAGAATGCCTGCAAGGGCCGCATTTAAGACCAAATAAGAAAAAATTGCAGATAAAAAATAAGGTACTGTCTTTCTCCAAAACTTTTTCAAATACCAGCAGCATAGAACCGTAAAAACAGCGAATGCATAAAAACCATTATGACGAAGCAGCATCATAAAAAGAGAAGCTCCCCACAAAAGAAGCACCTTGCCTTTTTGCCCGAAAAACGATTCTGGAGCCTCACACAACTCCTGTAAAAGGAGCACTGCAATCAAAAACATCCCTGTGAACAGCCCATCCTTGGCCGAACATAGGGAAAACATCACCAGCACCGGACAGAAACCGAAATACAGGGTAAGCAAAATCCGTCCTGCCTTTTTCATTCCCCTTGTTCCTAACGTCTCCACACATCCGGCAAAAATAAATGACATCACGCTCATCTGGAACAACGTGTAGCAGGCAATTCCCAGATTGTAAGAGTCTGTCAGCTTATAAATCAGTTGGATGATTCCTCCCAGCAAAAGCACATGCAAAAGCGGATGGTGGGTGGAAAAATTCCGGGTCACTACCTGCAAATATTCATCCTGTGCATCATAGACAAAAAATCCCGGATATACCGCCAGAAATACCGGAAAATAACAGAAAAAAATCACTACAGCAGTAAGAAAAAAGCTCCGAAACCTATTTCTACCTATCTCTTCCACTACAGAATTCCTGCTTCTCCTCTTATCTTCAATCCTCACTGCCATCCTATCCCATAAACGGCGCACCATCAAGGTGGCAAGCACTGCCAGAATCAGGATACTCACCCACATTCCACCTTCCTGAAATGGGACGCTTCCCCTCCCATCCAGCTGATTGCCAAAGACCATACAGCCGGAAAAAAGAATACCAAAAAGGCTTGGAAACAGCCATCTTTTTTTCTTTCCCGAAAAACAAACTTTCTCACACGCCGTAGGCTCACTTACCGAATCCAAGCTGATCACTCTTTTCATCAGACAAAAAAGAAGAAGAAACAAAAAGACAGAAAAAATGCTGTTACTGTAGCCAAGCCTCTCCTCTTCTGAGCCCAGAGGAAGCATCCAAGGCAGGGCGCAGACTCCTCCAAAAGAAAGGAGCGCCGCCAGAATATTGGAAACCTTCCCGGAATTTTTCAATTGTTCCTTCAAATCTCCTTTAGCCTGCTTCTCTTTCTTCATCCGCATCTTTCCCTACCATTTCACGTATCACAAACTGAGGAGAATTATTCATGGAAATATACATCCTTCCCATATACTCCCCCACCAGCCCCAGCATCAGCATCAGCATGCCGCCCATAAATACCAGCACTGACATGAGCGCGCTAAAGCCAGTAACCAATCCCGGAGGGTTGATAAAAATCTTCTTGATAATGGTATAAATTCCATACAAAAAACCAAGTATCGCAAAGCATACCCCTGATACGGTAGCTATTCTCAAAGGCTTCACGCTAAACGCTGTAAAGCCGTTAAACCACAAAGCCAATAGCTTTCCAAGGGTATAGCCCGACTCTCCCGCCTGTCTGTCCCTGTGTGTCACCTCCACATTGATAATATTTTTGGTGGAACGCAGTACCAGCCCAATCACATAGGGATAGGCATTTTCATAGCGCTTTACTTCCTCGATCACAAACCTTCTTGCCGCAAAATAACTGGAAAGATACAAATCTTTTGGCTTTCCCAGCATCATCCGGGTCATCCGCTCATTCACCCGACTGCCCCAGTTCCGAAAGCTGGAATGATGCTTTTGGCTGTATTTTGCGTACACCACATCCGCCCCCTGTTCGATACCTGCAAGGAGCTTTCCCACTTCCCCGGCCGGGGTTTGTCCATCATCATCCAGACACACCACAATATCCCCTTTTACATGATGGAAACCAGCCATCAGGGCACTGTGCTGTCCAAAATTTTTTGCCAGATTGATTCCTGTAATCTGGGCATTCTCCTGACAAAGTCTTCGGATTACGTCAAAGGTATTGTCCGGAGAGCAGTCATTGACTAGCACCACCTCATATTCATAAGCTTTCAGACTCTCCATAGTTGTCTGAATTTCTCTGAGCACTCCGGGCAGCATCTCTGCGGACCGATAACAGGGAATCACAAAGCTAACCAACTTTTTCATCTCACATCCTCCCGGCTCTCCGCTTCATTAATCACTGCCATATAGATCACATCCTTATATTGCCCCTCCAGGAAAACTTCATCCCTCAGATAGGCTTCCCTCACAAATCCTGCCTTCTCATAGCTTCGGATGGCTCCCTGATTTTCTGCCAGAACACGAAGCATCAGCTTGTGAAGTCCTTCCTTCTCAAAGGCATAGGCAATCATTTTTTTTGCCACCCACGTGCCATAGCCCTGACCCCAGGCATCCTTTTCCCCGATGAAAATGCCGTACTCCGCCTTTTTGTGGGTTCTGTCGATATCCCGCAGATAAACGCTGCCCACAGGTCTTTGTTCTTCCCCAATGCAGATCATAAACTGAACTGCCAGGCCAGTGTCAATCATGGTCCTAATCCATTTTTCATGTCCCTCTCTCGTGAAATCCTGTTGATAAATAAAATTGCATCTCACAAAATCCTGATTACGCCATGTAACGATTCTGTCAGTATCCTCTTTATCCATAAGCCGCAGGGAAATCTTCTGCTCTTTCGCCATCTTTGTCCTCTTTCCTGTCGTGGTGGCGCGCCGCAAAGCGGCGCGTGTAAGTTTTCTATTTCACACTATAAATCTCAAACTCCTCAGCGATTACAGCAATTTTTTGCGCCTCCACAGGCGTTCCATGTCCCTCATAGTAATCAAACAGCCACTGCATATCCTCACTGTTTTTTCTCACAAAATAGACATTTTCCTGCCCCCTAAGCGCCTGCTCCATATTTTCAATTCCAAACAGCGCAAGTTTTTTTCTCTGCAGCGGGCTCTTGCATACCCAGCCTCCCATAGTATCATAATTATCCAGGGAATTATCCACCCCTACAAACATTTTTTCCGAATAAAACACGGAAGAATACACATCGATCAGATAAAAATTCTCTTTATGCTCCTGCCCTGTCAAATATCCGTATAATTCCTGATAAGGCTGATTAACCACTTCCCTTCTCTCCTGCTCCCCGGCCACATTCCTTATTCCTTCCGGCAATATCATAAGAGAAAGCACCCCAAAACCTGCAAGGGCAGCAAGATGACACAGCCTTTTTATGCCCAGGGTGCCAATTTCCCTGCATTCCACAAAAAACATGGCAGCAAGAATGCACAGCTCCATCAGATACAGAGAGTGTGTAATTCTCACTGGATCTCTCCCCCGCATTAGGATAAACATCCAAAGGCAGGTGCGCACCACAAAAAGAAAAGCAAGCTTCCACGTGATACTAAGGGCATTTTTCACAGATTTTTTTTTGACAGACTCCGATTTATCGAAAATACCTGCCAGAAATACCAGAACATAACCCAGAATCACCGCATAATTCCAGGGATAATCGCCGCCCGTCCCAGGCCCATGGGTAAGACGGTAAACATAAGCCCTAAGTTTTTGTGGAAGCTTTTGAAAAAAGGGCTTTTCGGCGCTTTGATGTTCTCCGGCATATTCCGCGATCCGGCCGATCACAGTCTCGTCGATCTCCTCATCCATTCCAAAATTATAGTTATCAAGCAGAACCTTTTCACTTTCCGTAAGTCCTATATCCTCATAAAACTCCCGGTGCGCTTCATAATCCGGCGGCGCCTGAAAGTCATAAAGCTCTGTCCGGTTATTAAAAAATTCCGTAAAGGTGCGCCACTCTTCTGATCCGCAGGCAATTCTGTGGGTCACCTCACCCAGCAAAATCCCAGCAAAAATTAGACCGATCACCGACAGATATTTCACCGCGTGCTCTTTTGTAAAAATCTTCTGCTCGCTCCCCCATTTGGCAATTCCCGCCACACAGATCATGGGAAGCACCAGCAGAAGCATCTCCGTGCGGATAAGATACGCCACAAAAACCAACAGCACTGCCGGAATATTTTTTTTGATAAATTCTTTCGCTTCTAATTCTATCTCCGTGGTATAAAACAAAAACGCCGCTGTCGCCCCAAGAAGGGTACAAGTCAGGGTGTACTGGGCAAATACCAGGTGCTCTAAAAAAAGCCCTCCAAAAACAAGCCCTTCTGCCAGAGCCAGCGTGAGCTTTCCCACAAGCTTATTACGAAAGCTCAGGCTTCTCCTCAAAATCAGAAAAAAGCACCCATAGTGGCAAAAGCACAAAAATAACCCATACCAGGGCAGTGTCCTCGCTATCCGGTAGAGCAAACTGACAAAGGCGCTGACCAGCCACAGCATCTGGATATTGCGGCTCTCCGGTGTCCCTGTATAAGCCCCTGAGAGAATATCCTTCATCAGCACATCATCGTTCAAATCATAAAAATAATCAAAACGCCAACCCACCAGAATAACCAAAGCAGCCGTTACTGTTAGTGCAATCAGTCCGTTTACACTGAAAGCTTTTAAGTGTAAAGATTTTATATTAAATGCATTTATGCTAAAAGCATTGATGCTTTTTTTTTGCTCGCCCTTATACTCCATAAAATTCCCTCACAGCGCCCGCAATGTATTCCACCTGCTGCTCTGTGAGCTGATAAAACATCGGCAAACGAAGCAGACGCTCGCTCTCCCTTGTGGTATACTTGTCCTCTCCATGGAACCGCCCAAACTTAATCCCTGCCGGCGCTGAGTGAAGGGGCACATAGTGAAATACCGTCAGCACATCCTTTTCCTTCATAAAATCAATGAGTCTTGTGCGCTCTTCCAAATCCTTTGTCTTGAGATAAAACATATGGCCATTGTGAACGCATCCCTCTGGCACCACAGGAAGCTCCACCTTCCCTGCCTCCTGCAAGGGGGAGAGCAGCTCATAATACTGATTCCATCTATCTATTCTGGTCTGGTTAATCTCATCTGCCATCTCAAACTGAGAATAGAGATAAGCCGCATTCATATCACTTGGAAGATAGGAGGAACCAAAATTCATCCACCGATACTTGTCCACCTGCCCTCGGTAATACTTGCTTCTGTCCGTCCCCTTCTCCCTCAAGATTTCCGCTTCCTCAATGTAGGCCGGATCTTTGATGAGAAGCGCACCTCCCTCTCCCATACTGAAATTCTTGGTTTCATGGAAGCTAAAGCATCCAAAGTCCCCAATGGTGCCTAAAGGCTTTCCCTTATAAGTACACATGATTGCCTGGGCTGCATCCTCCACCACCTTAAGTCCATGACGGTTTGCAATCTCCATAATCACGTCCATCTCACAGGCAACTCCCGCATAATGCACCACGAAAATTGCCTTTGTCCGCTCGGTGATTGCATCCTCGATCAGACGCTCATCAATATTCATGGTATCCGGCCTGATATCCACAAACACCGCCTTTGCCCCCCGAAGCACAAAGGCATCTGCCGTGGACACAAAGGTGTAGGATGGAACAATCACCTCGTCTCCTTCCCCAAATCCGCACAGAAGTGCCGCCATCTCCAGCGCATGGGTACAGGAGGTGGTGAGCAGACACTTGGCCGTGCCGGTCATTTTTTCCAGATACTCGCTGCATTTTCGGGTAAACTCTCCATCCCCGCAGATGTGCATATTTTCAACGGCTTTTTTGATATTTTCCAATTCCTTCCCTGTGTAGGGCGGTACATTAAATCGAATCATTTTCTTTTTCCTTTCCTCAAGCATACACCACAAAGGCCTCATTGGCAAACACCTGCCCATAGGCTCCTTCTTCCATGAATAAGCCAATAAGCTGGAGCTTTTCATCCTGTTCCCACTCATCAGGTTCTATTCCCCACCACGCCATCACCTCAGGATCTCCTGAAAGCCAGGCGGAAATAACCGGCGTCAGTATCACCAGTGGCCTATCGCCTGCCTGTCTGTCAGAGGAAGCAATACTGTCAAGCTCTTCCTTTAACTGACTGACAGAGTAAGTATTTAAATCCGCCCAAGTGGTATCAATGGCTGGAGCTTTATCCAGATAGTAGGCAAGCCCGGGGATATTGCCATAGAGAATCAGCCTTTTATCCGCATATTCTTCCTTATGCTCCAACATAAAATATGAGATTTCCTCTAAGGTTTCGGCGTTCATCTCACTTGTATACATACCCTGAAGCACCGGACCCACTTCCACTTTATAGTTTCTTTTTTCCCCCATTTCGCCATCCAGAAAAACATATCTAGCACCGATTCCCAATGCCTGGATAAAAAAGACAATCAGTATCCCGGATGCCATAGCCTTGATGGGAAAGAGCGGAACTTTCCGAGTCACGTCCAGGTAAGTTCTGCCCCACCTCACGAAACGGTAAACCATCCATAATACTACAGGCGCCGTAAAAAACAGATTGTTAAGCACTGGCCAGATATGATTATTGCTTCCAAGTGGTGTGACCAAAATCACAACCAGCATGATACAGCCAATCAACCGCCATTCATCATCCAGCATTCTGGTAAAGAGCATCCAGATACCGATACCAATCGCCAGCAGAAGAAATACCGCTCCCCACTGAAGAGCCGCTTCCTTCTGATAATATTTGAAATTAAACATTCCCCATTTTCCAAGCACAAAAAACAATACCGGAATACAGGCACAGTAAATGATCTTCCTAAGTCCAAGCAGTTGCTCCTGCCGAATCAACAAAAATGGAATTCCCGGCAGAATACACAAGATCATGTAAAGCATCCACTGAAATCCGTGGAGGTAGGCATCTAAAATGGCCAGTACCATCTCTCCTAAAGTATAATCGGAGGCACTTTCACTCATGCCAAATACCCCACCTATCATATCGCCCGGCGCCGTCCAGCCATAGAGGGCTATTACTGCTCCCATCATCACAAGAAAAGCCCCCAGATAGCCAGCAGCACAAAGCCCTGTTTCTTCTGCCATCTTTCGAACCGGCTTTTCTTTTAAAGCGCCATAATACCAAACTGCCAGGATTAGCCCCGCCTCCAGAATATTTCCTGGAAAGCGCACCAATGTGTTAATTCCCAACATTACTCCTGCCAGGATAAGGCACCGTGGCCTCCCTCCAGCCAATCCCCGAAACAGCAAAATGGACCCCAAAAGGAACAGCAGGTAGGACAGATAATTATACAGAATCACCGTAGGGCACCAGCAAAAGCTGATCGCTGCCATTTCTCCTGCGAATGCCAACCAGGCCGGCATTTTCGTCCTAAAAAAACGATACCCCAAAAGCCCCATGACACTCACTAAAAGAGTAGTATAGAGCTTCATTCCCAGCATGGTATCCCCCAGCGGCAGATAGGTAAACATCCGTCCTGTCACGTTTGCCAGAAAGGTAAGCAACATCCAAATGCCATCCACCTCGCCAAAAAACCGGTAATTTCCAAGGCTGTAGCCCGTATCAGTGAGATCAATCCCCTCCCGCACCTTGAGAAAGGGGTATAAAAACAGCACCAAAGGAAACACCAGGTGCTGGGCCTTCTGCCAAAGCTCCTGAAATTGATATCCGCTGCCAGATTTCTTTGTGTCTGATTCTCTTGCCATGCCAGCCACAGCCTGATTCCTCATACTTCCACTCCTATCTGCTAATTTGTAACTATCCAGACTTCGGCTGAATAGTTACGGAATCTGCCCTTTTATAAGTCGCCTACGGCGAGGGGCAGATTCCCTCTTGGCTCAATTTACTCGTTCTTACAGAACGTGTTCTTACGGACTTTGCAGCAGGTGCAAAGTCCTAGGCTGAATAGTTACGCTAATTTTCTTTAAAACACACATCCAATTCCTTAAGTTTACGGGAAAGTTTCGTCTTGCCAAGGATACTTCCTGCCACTCCAAAACTGAAATCCCTTATCCAGTCTATGAGAATACCCGCCGCAAAAAGAAGTACTGTGCAGAAAATCAGTTCCCCGAGAAAAATCAAAATTCCTTCTTTTTCCGCCGGATTGACGATCTGCTTTAGCCATCCATACCATTTTTCTCTCAGATCAATATGCTCATGAAGCAGATAAATCCCAAAGCTCAAACCTCCCACTCGGCGCACCGCCCTTGCGAAATCGCCCTCTTTGATCGAAATACCTGAAAAGCCATAGAGCAGCCCCACCGCCCCCACAAGGCAGGGGAAAAAGTTATAATGAAAGGGGACTGTAAAGTAATAGGAAAAGGCATCCCATTTTTGTGAGAAAAACCACATGGCGATATTCACTCCAAATCCCAAAAGACAGCTTCCCACGTAAAGCCGCAACCCGGATTTTTTTAGTCTCTCTCCCCCATAAATCCCAAGATAAGCGCCCACCAGGTAAACACAGATAAACCATGCCAGATCATAACCATATCTGTCAAAAACAAACACCACCGGGCTGATACTCTTGATTCCGCTAAATAAGATCAGCAAACCACCAAGCACGATCCCAAACTGGCGCTTTGTCAGATTTACTGCTGCCTTGTTCAGCATCGGTGTCAGAAGATACAACATAAAATAGGAAGTGGCAAACCAGTAATGTTCTGTCTCTATGGGAAAAAGATATTGAACCAGCCCATAAATCCCCAATTCAGAGGAGACTGTGGGCACCCCAAATAGCTTCAAAACCAGCGGAATCAGCAGTGCATAAAACCATATCTGGCAAAGAAGGGAAACTGCCTTGCCGGGCCTAAAGCTGCTCCTGACCCCCAGATAACCGCTAAGCAGCAGATAAGTGTTGACTGCCACCAGGCTAAAAGCTTCCAGTAAAGAGCCTAACACCCTAACACCATTCAGAGGTTTTTCCAGCACAATCAGACTGTCTGAATGAGACAAAAAGTGCATGACCACTACCATAACCATGGCCAGAATTCTCAGCAGCTCGAAATTAGCCATACGCTTTTTCTCTTTTATTTTTGCCGCTTCCTCCTGTCGCAATTACCGCTCCCTCCTGGCCTTTCCCTTCTCCACCCGATAGACCATATCACATTTCTCTATGGTCTGCAGGCGGTGGGCAATAATAATCAGTGTCTTTCTTCCATGAAGCCTGTTAATGGAATCCATAATGGCAGCTTCCGTCTCATTGTCAAGAGCCGAGGTTGCTTCATCCAATACCAGCACCTCCGGATCCTCAAACAATGCCCTTGCGATGCCAATTCTCTGTCTCTGTCCGCCGGAAATGCGGATGCCCCGCTCGCCGATGCCGGTATCAAGTCCCTCCGGCAGGCTCCTCACAAACTCGTCTAGCTGTGCCTCCTCGAGGGCTCGCCACACCATTTCATCTTTGATATCCTCATCCGCGTAGCCAAAAGCCACATTTTTCCGGATGGTAGAATCGATCATAAAAATAGTCTGGGGAATATATCCCACATTTTTGAGGAAAGACTGGTAATGCTCCTTTACTGGCATGCCATCCGCCATAATCTCACCGCTTTGAAGCTCTAAAAGTCCCAGCATAATGTCCACCACTGTGGTTTTCCCCGCTCCTGAGGTTCCCACAATTCCCACCGACTTTCCTATGGGGATTTCCATATCCGCATGGTCAAAAATCAAAGCCTCCGAACCTGGATATTTGTAGACAATATCCTTCAATACAATCCTATCCTTAATCTCTAACTTGGGAATTTCAAGCTTTCTTTGGTAGGCTGACTCGTCATAGTCGATGGACTTATCCCGGATCTCCTCCTTTAGATTATCGCTGACTCCCATAAAGAAAGGCTCAAAATAAGAAATGGAGGTCAGATAATTGTTGATCCTGTTCGCACTGGGAATCAGCCGCATGGCTGCCACGCCCAGAGCCGTCACCTGGGGAAGGATGTCCGATACACCGGCTCCCCTTAAGATTTGGAACATCATATAAAATACCAGGGCAGCGATTGCCAGCGTCTCAATCAAAAGCCGAGGCGTTGCATTAAACAGATTATATCTCTGCACCGCATTCACATACCCGGCGCCGCACTTGGAATATTCATTGATAAAATAATTTTCTTTCCCGGCGATTTTGATTTCTTTAATGCCCATAACCGACTGATCGATCCATTTGTACAGCCCGCTGTAATAATCCTGATTTTCCTCACCGGCCTTCCTCATAATGGGCTTTAGCACCCATTTGATCACGGTCATTGCCAATAAAAGAACCACCGTAACCGTGACCGTCATCCACATGTCCGCCACAAAGCTCACGCCCACCACGCACACAAAGACCACAGCCTCGCTGCTAAGCTGCAGCAGCGCCAGAATCAGGCCATACATATTGTTCACATCCGAGGTGATGCTCCTCTGAATGACGGAGGTATCCGCATTTAAATAATATTCATAGGGCCGCTCCATAAAATTGATCATCATTCGTCTGGAGGTGGCGAATTGGTTGGTGTAGACAAACTTAAGCTGCACCTTCTGCTGAAAAAAGAGAAACACATTCTTTGCCACAAAGATGCCCACAAGCCCCAGCATGGTTACCACCATCAGCCTTCCGGTATCATCATAGGCAATCTTAAAAACATCGCACAACACCTGCAGATACCAGTTCTTTTCCACTGCATGCTCGTCCATCACTACATTCATCACGGGGATGATCATGGACACCCCCAGGGTTTCCAGCACAGCCCCCACCAGCATCAAAAGAACCAGAAACACCATCACCTTTTTCTGCCGTTTATCCAGCAGTACCATCAGTTTTTTCAGTATTTTTTTCATAGTTTTCTTCCATTTAATTATAATCCCGTTTATTCTACCATACTTCTTATCATATCACCATAGCCGGGATTTATTTTTGCCAATGCCAATGCAGCTCTTTTTCTGCTTATCTTATCACAGTTTTTTGTTTGATTGCAATGGATAATGGTGTATAATATAAGGCATGTAAAAAACAGCAGTAGACTATAACAGGAAAAGAGGCTCTTAAAATGAACGGTAAAAAACTGGCAATCATCACTGCACGGGGAGGCAGCAAACGTATCCCCCGAAAAAATACGAAGGAATTCTGCGGAAAACCAATTCTGTGTTATTCCATTGACGCCGCCAGAGACGCCGGGGTTTTTGATGAAATCATGGTCTCCACAGAGGATAAGGAGATTGCCCAAATTGCAAAAGAAGCCGGAGCCTCCATTCCTTTCTTGCGTTCAGAGAAAAACGCGGGAGATTATGCCTCTACCGATGATGTAATCATGGAAGTGCTAAACTCCTATCAGGAAATAGGACAAAGCTTTGAAGCTTTCTGCTGCCTGTATCCCACTGCACCTTTTCTGAGCGGAGAGAGGCTGCGCAGTGCCATGGCACTGTTAGATCAGGCTGAGGGCGTCATGCCGGTCGTCCCCTTTTCTTATCCGCCTCAGCGAGGATTGCTGATTGGCAAGGAGGGCTATGTCAAATGGCAGTTTCCAGAGTATGCTACCACCCGCAGCCAGGATCTGCCTCAAATCTACCACGATTGCGGTCAATTTTATGCCTGCCGCACAGAAGCCTTCCTAAAGGCCCAAACCACCGATGTGGAACATCTCCTTCCCCTGGTCCTGACCGAAATGGAGGTTCAGGATATTGATACCCCTGAGGACTGGGCCATCGCAGAAATGAAATACCGGATGCTTCACCACACATAAAAGTATACCCGAAAGGCTTGGTTAATTATAATGACAAAGGAACAATTACGAACACCTTTTTATCGAATCAAAGAAAAGGATTTATTATATGATATTACCCTGTTAAAGGACTCTCTCTCCCAAAATTGGGGGAATGCAATAGCTGGCTATTCCGTCAAAACCAATTCCCTTCCCTGGCTGCTGGACTACTTAAAGGAGCAGGGCTTTTACGCGGAGGTCGTATCCAAAACGGAATATGAGCTAGCCATAAGGCTTGGCTTTCCTGAAAAGCATATCATCTACAACGGTCCCATCAAGGACAAAAAGGTATTTGAATCGCTCCTTCTCTCAGGAGGCTACCTCAATCTCGACTCAAACTATGAGCTGGACTGGATGGAGGAATTCAGCACCCTCTACCCCAACAGACGTTTCAAGGTGGGACTTCGTGTCAACTGTGATCTTGCTGCTCTTTGTCCCGATGAGACACTGGCGGCGGAGGAAGGAGGCAGGTTTGGCTACTGCTATGAAAATGGCGTATTAAGGGCCGCTCTTTTCCGGCTGCAAAAGCTCCCTAACGTACAGGTGGCCGGCCTTCATCTTCACTCCTCCACCCAATCCCGAACTGTTCAGGTATTCGGTGCACTGGCAAAAATGGCCGTCCAGATAGCAAAAGAATATGAACTTTCCCTATCTTATGTGGATATGGGCGGCGGTTACTTCGGGGGCCGGGATGACAAGCCGGACTACCGGGATTACTTTAAGGAAATCTGTGGGGAGCTCTCCGCCTATTTTGATCCCAAAGAGACTATTTTGATTGCAGAGCCTGGCGTATCCCTGATTTCAAGGGCAACCACCTTTGAAACCACTGTTCTCGATGTAAAGGATATCCGCGGGCGCAAATTTGTGGTCACAGACGGAAGCCGCACGAACTTAAATCCCCTTGTGACAAGGCATGTTTACCCCCACCACATAGAATACATTTCTGACACCTCTGTCAGGAATATAATTCCTGACCAATGGGTATGCGGCGCTACCTGTATGGAATATGACAGACTTTTCGAAATTAAGGATGATATCGCCTTAATTCCTGGTGACAAGATCATTTACGATACAGCCGGAGGATATACCATGTGTCTGAATCCTCTGTTTATCAATTATTTTCCTGCGGTTTACATTGAGCATGAGGACGGTTCTTTATTTACCGCACGAAAAGCATGGACGAATGAGGAATTTTTGCAGTTGAACTATACAGAAAGGGCTTAATTTACACCATGAACAAAGAAATCACCATAGGGAAACGCATCATCAGTAAAGATTCGCCGGTTTTTGTGGTAGCAGAGCTCTCCGCCAACCATAATCAGGATTATGGCCGCGCTCTGGAGATCATCCATGCCGCCGCAGAGGCAGGGGCTGATGCGGTTAAGCTGCAGACCTACACGGCAGATAGTATCACCATCGATTGTGATGAGCCCTGTTTCCAGATCAATGAGGGAACGATCTGGGACGGTACTACTCTTTATAAGCTCTACAGTCAGGCCTACACTCCCTGGGAATGGCAGCCGCGTCTTATGGAGGAAGCAGGCAAACTGGGAATGGAGTGCTTTTCCTCCCCCTTTGATTTTTCCTCTGTAGATTTTCTTTCCCAGATGAATGTACCGGCTTATAAGATTGCCTCCTATGAAATTACCGACATTCCCTTGATCCGAAAAGCCGCAAGGCTTGGCAAGCCTATGATCTTTGCCACCGGCATTGCTTACCCTGAGGATATTAAAAGGGCTCTTTGTGTCTGCAAGGAGGAGGGGAATGAAGATGTAATCCTTCTCAAATGTGTCTCCACCTATCCCACACCCTATGAGGATGTAAACCTGAGGATGATCCCCACCCTAGCAAAGACCTACGACTGCCTGGCAGGCATCTCCGATCATACCATGGGGTCTATTGTCTCTGCCGCTTCTGTGGCTCTGGGCGTTAAGATGGTAGAAAAGCACCTGACATTGAAGCGTTCCGACGGCGGTCCTGACAGCGCCTTTTCTATGGAACCAGATGAATTTTTTCATATGGTGCAGGATATTCGAATCCTGGAAAAAGCATTGGGAGAGAGCGAATATCGCCTTACCGAAACCCAAAAACTAGAGCGCGGCGACTGCCGTTCCCTCTTTGTGGTGGAGGATATCCCAGCAGGCGAGACATTAACCGCCCAAAATATCCGCTCCATCCGTCCGGGAGACGGGCTCCATACCATGTATTATGAAGAAGTACTGGGCAAAAAAGCAAAAACCTTTTTAAAGAAAGGAACACCTCTTCAATGGGAACTCATCGGATAATCTACATCAGGACAGACGGAAATCACAAAATTGCCTCCGGACATCTGATGCGCTGCCTCTCTATTGCATCAGCCTGCAAAAGCCTTGGGATGGAGGTTTGCTTTCTGGTTTGTGAGAAAGAAAGCTACTCTTTATTGAAAGAACTTTCCTCCTCAGATGACTGCTTTCAAATCATTCCTCTGAAAACTGCCGTTTATGACCAGCCGGAACGGGAGCTTTCGGAAATATCAACGCTCCTGCTTTCCCATCATGAGAAGCCTATTTACCTTTTGGACTCCTACTATGTGACTAGCTTTTATCTGTCAGAACTAAAGCCTCTGGCAAAGCTTGCCTACTTGGATGACCTGCAGCTTTTTGACTACCCTGTTGAGCTCCTGATCAACTATGACGTCATCACCGAAGAAACAATGCCCACCTACAAAGCCGCCTATCAAAGCTCCCACCGTCTACTTTTAGGTACTGCCTATGCCCCACTTCGCCGCCAGTTTCAAAATAATCCTATCTCCGTGAGGAAGCAAGTCGGAAATCTTTTGATTACCACGGGTGGAAGTGACCCCTGCCATTTTTGCCTCCATTTTCTTTATTCTCTCAAGGAGAATCCTTCTGCATGGCCTTTCGGCCCAGACGGTCTGAAAATCCATATGGTAATCGGAAAGCTAAACACAGACAGGGATGCTATTTATAAACTGGCAGAAACCCTTCCCTTTCTAAAACCTCACGAAAACGTATCAGATATGGCCTCCCTCATGCAGGTATGTGACCTAGCCATCTCTGCTGCCGGCACTACTCTCTATGAATTGTGTGCACTGGGCATTCCCACTATGAGCTTTGCCTTAGCCGACAATCAGGTCACTGCCGCTAAGTCCTTCGACACCGCAGGTGCCATTCCCTGTGCAGGTGATATCCGCAAAGACCCAAAAGGAGTAATGCATTCTTTAACCACATTCGTGACATCAATGTTATCTCAAGAGTCCTATCCTGCCAGAAAATCTGCCCATACAGCCATGCGAAAGCTGGTGGATGGCAACGGTGCTCTTCGGATAGCCAAAGCCCTCGAAGAAATGTAACATAGTCTCTCTAAAGCTTACCCAAACAACTTTTTGACCCTTTCCCCTTCCTCTCTGAGGAATTCCTCTCTGTGGAAATCTTCTCTGAAGAAATCCTCCCTGCAAAAATCTTCCCTGCGGGAAGATCCACTTCCGTCCTCTAAAATGAAATATCCTCGTCCCATAAGGGAGTGCCCATCCGAAACACCCTTTAATTCATCTCCCACCTCAATATTGCACTGCCATGCCACAAGCCTTGTATTTAAAACCTTTTCTACCTGCTCCTTAAATGGCACATATCCTACCCTTCCCTGCAGGTCAAAGTAATGAATCATCATAGCTTTGGTAGCGCGAGGCATAAAGCTATAAGAAAGTCCCATCCTGTATTTGATATATTCCCCAGCCATGTCCACACCGGTACACAGAGATGTAAACAGATTATGAAGGTTATGCCCGGATGGCCGCGCCGAGAGCTCAATGGCAAACGGCCCCTCCTTACTTTTGATGATATCCGCATGGAGCAGGCATTCCCTCAAGCCCAGGCATTTAACCGTTTTCTCCATATACTCGTTTACCTGCCCCCAAAATTCATCCAAAGGCGACACCGAAAAATAGCCCACTGCCTGCCTGACTGGCGGCGGTGTATTTTCTTTTTTGCGCAATAACACCATCCAAAAGCCATCCCTTGTCACTGCCCCGTCAACACCATATTCTTCCCCGTCAACACATTCCTCCAGCACATAAGGCTCATCAGCAACTTCCCTGAAAGCCTTTTCCAGATGTTCCCTGTCAAAAACCATATGAATGCCTCTGCTGCCAGAGCCATGCCTGGGCTTTAAAATCGCCGGAAAAGAAATCCTTTTCTCCTGCAAAAAGTCATCCTTCTCCCAGACTCCCTTGCCGCTGGCTTCCTTAACTTTCCTCCCGTCCCACTCATAGCACTTGCATTGTCGCAACCCTGCCTCATGCAGCCTTTTGTGAAACGCAAGCTTATCCGTACACAAAACCGCCATCTCCCGGCTAATCCCCGGAAGTTTAAGGGCATCATTGACCGCCCCTGTAGTGGTCAAATATCTTCCTATGGGCACAGTAAGCAGAAAATCTGGCCTCTCCCCTTCCAGGGTTTCTATCACCAGATTTTCATCAGAAATATCCACCACTATGGCTTTGTCCGCCACGTTCAGCCCTGCTGCCTGAGGATTGCCATCTAACGCTATCACCTTTAGACCATACTCATGTGCCTTTTCAATCGTATGCAGCGCCTCCTTGCTGGCGCCTATAATCGCTGCCTTCAATCATTTACCCCCTGAAAGTTTCTTCCTGAAATTCCTGTACCCCCACAGCAGCCTGTAATACAGCATAAAATACAAGGTGGACTTCATATGCATGCCAATCAGTTTTCTCTCTTCCTCATGCACCCTCTCCTGATAATAGGAATTTTCCATAAACCCTGGAAAGGTCTCCCGCATCTCTCTTCCTAAAGCTTTCACAAAACCATATTCCTTTTTTTTCACCCCTGCCATATATGAAAATAGGGTGTTGACATAAAACAGCGTGGTGAAGCTGCTCTCAATTTCCGGATAATATTCCTCCAGATAGCCAAACTCCCTGGCCTCCCTCACCATAACCCTTGCTGCCTCCATCCGATCCTCGCAGCGCTTTTTGGTGATCGTGTGTACCGTAGAGGTATCATGCTGATAGTAATAATAGAGCGGCTCCTGCAGATAAGCAAACTTCTTCGCCCGCAGCATCCACGAATTACCGATGGCATTGTCCTCATAAAAGATATACTCCGGGAAACGATTGGGATAATCCAAAATGATATGTCGCCGGTAAATTTTTACCACAAGACTGCCGCTGTCCAATAGAAGCGACCGGTATTTCTCTTTGGTCAGAATTCCAGTCTGGGAAGGCTTGTTGTTAGGTACCACCCGGCCAATTTCCATACTGTGCTTATCGGTTAGATGATAATCGCATCCCACGATATCCGCCCCTGTCTCTTCCCCGCATTTCAGGAGCTTTTCATAATAATCAGGAGTTACCCAGTCATCACTGTCAATAAATCCAATCCAGTCTCCCTTCGCCTGGGCCAACCCCAAGTTCTTAGCGCCCCCCTGCCTTTTGTTGACAGGGGATGCGATCACCCGGAATTTCTCAGGATATTGTCTCTCATATTCCTTCAGTATCTCAAGAGAATTATCAGTGGAGCAATCGTCCACCGCAAGTATCTCATAGTCTGATATGGTCTGATTTACAAGGGAATCCAGACACCAGGTAAGCTTATCCCCCTCTGCCATATTATAAACAGGCACGATCACGCTCAGTTTCATTTCGAATTCTCCGCCTTATTTCTTGTAGTACTCCGCTATCTTTGTCACCGCCTCTATCACATCCTGCACATCCTGGTCTGTCATGGCATAATAAAGGGGCAAGCTTATGATCTCCTCATACAGCTTTTCCGCTTTAGGACATATTCCCTTCCGGTATCCCAGTTTTTCATAATAAGGGAAATAGTAGGTTGGGATATAATGCACATTGCAGGACACATTTTCCGCATCAAGGGCCTCAAAGAATTCCCTTCTCCCAATACGAAGTTTTGTGAGATCGAGACGCAAAATGTACAGATGCCTTGTGGTGTCTGACTCAGGTATTTCCTTTTGTACAATGATCTGTGGCAGCTTTTCAAAGGCTTCATTATAGGCTCTGACAATCTCTTTTCTTCTCCTAGAAAATTCGGGGAGCTTGTCAAGCTGACTCAGAAGAAGTGCCGCCTGTATATCCGTCAGCCGATAATTCATCCCAAGAGTTAGCTGTTCATAATACCACGGGCCGTCCGATTCATGCTCTAACAGCTCCGTATCCCGGGTAATTCCATGGGTCCGGTACAAGAGCAGCTTCTTGTAGTATTCCTCGCTATTCGTCAGCACTGCGCCTCCCTCCCCACAGGTAACAGTTTTCACCGGGTGAAAGCTTAAGGTAGTCATATCTGCAATAGAACCGTTACATTTTCCCTTATAGCGGGTTCCAATCACATGAGCGCCGTCCTCTATCAGCACCAGCCCCTTTTCCTGGCAATGTGCCAAAAGCTCGTCCAGCTCTACGGACTGCCCCGTGTAATCCACGGCGACCACCGCCTTCGTCCTTTCATTGGTGAGGGCTTTTACCTGCTTTGGATCTATATTGTAGGTCTTATCATTAATATCGGCGAATACCGGTTTTGCCCCACAATAAAGAGCACAGTTAGCAGAAGCGGCGAAAGTAATTGGGGTAGTGATCACCTCGTCCCCTTCTCCAATCCCTGCTGCCATTGCTGCCATATGAAGTGCCGCAGTGCCATTGCTGCATACCACCGCATATTTCGCACCAGTCACTTCACAGAGTCTCTCCTCTAGCTCTTTGATCTTCGGCCCACAAGTGAGATAATCGCTCTTTAAGACTTCCACCACCGCCTGTATATCGTCCTCATCAATATACTGATGTCCATAAAAAATCTTCTTATCACGAACGGGTTTTCCCCCACATATAGCTGGCTTATCCATCGTATCTCCTTCCTCCCGGTCCTAATTCTCACCGCTCTGACTCATCTGTATTCTAATCGTATCGGCAATTACTGCTATGTACTCGCTATTGGTCGGTCTGCCCTGTCCGCTCTCAGCGCAATAGCCAAACAAACACTCAAAGGTCTCCTTATTCCCTCTTTCCCATGAGATTTCTATTGCATTGCGGATTGCCCGCTCCACCTTGCCATCTGTCGTATTATACCGCTTTGCTATTTCGGGGTAAAGAAGCTTGGTGACACTTCCCACTACCTTCATATCTTCTTCCGCCATAAGGACTGCCGTGCGCACATATCTATATCCCTTTAAATGGGCTGGCACCCCCATATCCAGCATCATATGCGAAATCATTTGTTCCACTTTCTTCTCTGTCTGTCCCTGCATATCAGAATATTTCACCTCTCAGAATCCATTGTTGTCATCGATTTTTTTGCTGTAATAGCCCAGACAAGCAAAACCGTTATTTCTGTGGCTATTATCAGTATAAATTACATAAATATATGTGAAAAGCTGTAAGTTATCGCGCTTATAAGAAATATCAAATTAATCTACTCTCTCCAATCTCTTTAAAAAATCCTCAAAAAACTGTGCAAACCCCCGCTCCGACACCAAATCGTCCTGAGAGTCTTTCTCCATATCATAAAAATACCGACCGGTTTTGATATCCAAGGAAATACTGTCGAGAGGAAATCCCTCCACTCGTTTAACATGAGGCTTATCAGCTAACAGGAAAGGCTGCCCCCACAGAGACTCATCCATACTTTCCGTCCAAAGCTCCTCATCCCAAATCAGGCAGATTGCACTCTTATATCTGGCCCGTATCGGTCCATATTCTCTGACGAGAGTAATATAGTGAGCCAGCAATTCATCATCTGTATAGCGTCCCCCTATCCCCCGCACGTGAACCCCAGGCTGCTCCTCTTCTGCAAGAGGTTGCCCCGTAGTGTGATTCCAAAGATACAATCCGCTGTCACAGGAAAATACAGGGCTGTGAAACAACCGATAATACTCCTGTGCCTTCTGCCTTGCATTCTCAAGAGGCGTTCTCCCTGTCTCCTCCACCTCCGGCAGTGTCAGGCTCTTTTTATCAGCCGCCTGCTTTACCCCCACAATTTCTAAAGGAAGAGCTTTGAGGGCTCTCTGCATATAAGAAATTTTAGCACTGTTTCCTGTTCCATAAATAATCTCCATGTGATTCGCCACTCCCGCCAAACCATATCAATTAGTATCTTCCACAAAAATTCGTCTGCGAAAAGTTTATTTTTCACATTTTCGCCGCCCTGTACTTACCATCATCAACAATAAAACGCCACAGGATATCCCTGTACTCTTCTGTGGCATAATCAATTCCCACCCTTTTCGATACTTTGTACTGCGGCTGGCAGCCATCGTCCTCCAGCCATAGCTTGTGGGAGGTTGTCATATCCTCCCCGTTTAAGCTTCTGTCTATTTCCATGGCCCGGGTCAGCTTCCCCGGACCATTGTATCCTTCCACTCCCCGAATCAGTACCGCCTCCGGATGTCCTTTTGTGCCGCTCACCACATTAAAAAGGGAGTGTATCCCATAGCAGAGATACACATAAGCAGTCCCTCCCTTTTCAAAAAGGATCTTCGTCCGCTCCGTTTTCCCTTTGCTGGCATGGCAGGCAGTGTCCTCCTCGCCAAAATAGCATTCTGTCTCCATAATCCTGTATTTAAGGATTCCATCGCCCATCTTTCTGCAAAGGAGCTTTCCCAAAAGCTGCGGCGCAAGCAAAGTAGCCGGCCGGCTCAAAGCGCTTCTTCCAAGTCTCGTTGCCATTAATAGTCTATACTCCTTCCAAAGTCTGAAGATTTTGCGCGTGGCACAAATCTCCTGGTTGAAAATTTATTTTCAACCTTATGCCTCCAGATATTCCCGATAGTCCTCCTCGCTGGCGAACAACATATATCTTCCTTCTACCATTCCCATGTAACCATCATTCACAAAATATCCTTTCATATTAATGCCTCCTGTTATTCTGAGTTATTCTCTGTTTTCTATAATCTCAGAATAACATTTAGGCTGTCCCATAAAACGGACTTTTATAATGGAGAGGACAAAAAGTTTACTGCTCGTGATAATATTTATTTGGGAAGTTGATACTGCTCTCTCAAATGTTTTACCTCAATCTTAAAGTATTCATTATCCTTGCTGGTCAGATTATCCTGATACTCATGAGTCCCAAAATTCTCCTCATTAAGCTGCAGCAGACAAAGGGCTATATTGGAGCAATGATCTGCCACTCTCTCATAATTGGTGGAGATATCCGAAAGCACAAAGCCCATTTCAATGGTACACTTACCCTTGCGAAGCCGCTTGATATGACGCTTTTTCACCTCAGAATTCAGATAATCGATCACTTCCTCCATTGGCTCCACCGTACTTGCCAACTGTAAATTTTCCTCCATAAATACCTGAAAGGAGGTATTCACAATATCTCTGACGGCTCCGGTAAATATTGCAAGCTCTTCCTCCGCCTTTCTGGAAAAATACAGCTTCTTCTCGTGCATTTCCTCTGCGGATTCCATAATATTGATGGCATGATCTGAAATTCTCTCAAAATCGCCGATACAGTGAAGCAGTACGGATAATTCCTGGCTATCCTTAGCCGTAAGGTGCTTACTGCTTAATTTCACCAGATAGGAGCCCAGTTCATCCTCGTAATGGTCCACCAGTTCTTCGAGCTCAATCACCCTGGCAGCCGCCTTTTTATCGAACTTATCGAAAAGCTCCATCGCCAAAAACAATCCCTCTCTGGCATACCCTGCCATGTCAATGGCCGCATTTTTACATTGCTCCAGGGCAAAGCCCGGGGTGCTTAGGAAACGGGCATCCAGAATCTGTATTTCCTGTTTGGCCGGTTCCACTGCCCGCAGTTCTTCCTCACTCTCAGGTATGGTGAGATAAACCAGCTTTTCAAGTATCTGAGTAAAAGGATAGATCAGAATCACCGCCACTACATTAAAAGTCGTATGTATTACTGCCACTCCTAAAGCACTGGCCGACTGAGAAAGAAAGGCGAAATGAAGAAATGCATCGAGTGCGTAAAAAATCACCATAAAGGCCACTGTTTTGATAATTTTATAGTAAAGGTTCACAAGCGCAGCTCTTCTGGCTTTATTTCCTGCCCCTACACTGGAAAGAAGGGCAGCCACACAGTCCCCTACATTCTGACCCATGATAATGGGGATGGCCGTAGAATAGCTGACTGCTCCGGAAGCACACATGGCCTGCAGGATACCTACAGAAGCTGAAGAAGACTGGATGATTGCCGTGAGGACAAGTCCCACAAGCATGCCGATCACTGGATTGGAAAACATAAACAGAATATTGGTAAATTCAGGGATTTCCGCCAGGGGCTTTACTGCATTTGACATGGTATCCATTCCAATCATGAGCACTGCAAAACCAATCATAATGGTCGCCATATCCCTGTGTTTTTCCTTTTTGCTCATGCTCCGCATAGCCACCCCTGCAATGGCGAGTATCGGGGAAAAAGAAGAAGGTTTGAGAAGCTGCAGGAAAAATCCCGTTCCGTCCACTCCGCTTAAGCTCAGCAGCCATGCCGTCACCGTGGTACCCACATTGGCCCCCAAGATAACTCCTATGGCCTGGGAGAGCTTCATGATCCCTGAATTGACAAACCCCACCACCATAACAGTAGTAGCCGAAGAAGACTGAATCACCGCCGTCACTCCTGCCCCCAGAAGAATTGCCATCAGTTTGTTGGAGGTAAGCTTTTCCAGAATAATCTCCAGCTTGCCGCCGGACATCTTTTTCAGTCCGTCGCCAAGAACCTCCATCCCATAAAGGAACAGCGCCAGCCCGCCAACCATGGTCAGTATGCTAAATATATCCATCTTTTGCTCCTATCCGCGCATCCGGTGTGCGCACCAGTCAGGAAAGCCCTGATTATTTTCTCAAGTAAGCCTGTATTTTTAATTGTACACTATTTCCAAACTTTTGAATACAGGGATTTTCGCGAATTTTTTTACTGGTATTCCCATCCGTTCCATGCTTGTATATTCTGATTAAAATGTGGCTTTATATTGGTAAATTTATAGACAAATATTATAATTTTTGATATAATGAAACACATTGATGCATAATCACTGACAATTGATAAGGAGTAGCTATGAATCCAGAGAACACAGCCTGTGCTAAAATTGACGAGGCCATTGCCCAGTTTGCCATAGACGGCAGGGTAATCGAAAAATCCCCCTATGGAAATGGCCATATTAACGATACTTTCTTACTTATTTTTGAAACTCCCCAGGGAGAGAAAAAACGCTATATTCTGCAGAGGATGAACCACACCATCTTTAAAAACCCTCCGCTGCTCATGGAGAATATGACCAATGTCACAGAATATCTGCGCAAAATCATCCTTGCATCCGGCGGCGATCCTGAGAGGGAAACCTTAAATGTGGTCAAAACCAGAACAGGAGGGAACTATTACCAGGATACCAGCCATAACTACTGGAGAGTATTTTTGTTTATCGAGCAGACCATATGCCTGGAGAAAGTAGAAAGCGCCAGGGATTTCTACGACAGCGCGGCTGCCTTTGGCAATTTTCAGAAAATGCTGGCGGATTATCCGGCGGATACCCTGCATGAGACCATTCCCAATTTCCACAATACCCCTTCCCGCTTCCGGGATTTCCGGCGGGCGCTTGACGAGGACAAACTGGGAAGAGCTGCCATGGCAGATGAGGAAATCGCTTTCGCTTTAGAGCGTGAAGCGCAGACCACTGCCCTAACCGATCTGTTAAAAGCAGGCGAGCTGCCCCTTCGGGTAACTCATAATGATACCAAGCTGAACAATATCCTGTTTGATGCAAATACCAAAAAAGCCCTCTGCATCATAGACCTTGATACCGTGATGCCGGGCCTTTCTCTCTATGACTTTGGCGATTCCATCCGCTTTGGCGCCAGCACAGGCGCTGAGGACGAACAGGATTTAAGCAAAGTAGAGTTAGATCTTTCCCTCTTCGAGGCCTTTACCAAAGGCTATCTGGAAGGATGCGATGGCAGCCTTACGGAGAAGGAAATCGAAATGCTTCCCATGGGCGCCAAAATGATGACCTTTGAATGTGGTCTCCGTTTTCTGGCTGATTTCCTGGAGGGTGATGTTTACTTTAAAATCCATCGAGAAAATCACAACCTAGACCGTGCCAGAACCCAGTTTAAGCTGGTGGCTGACATGGAAAAGAAATGGGCTGACATGGCTGCAATCGTAAATAAGTGTAAAGCCTGATAAAAGGCGCTGTCATCCAAAATGTGGCAGCGCCTTTCATTGACAAAAGAATGACCCACGCTGCGAGTCATCCTTTGTTAATCCATTGTTTATTGACTGATCGATTCTACCCGCTCTTCCACCAACTCCTTCTCCATAGCTGCAAGCAGTGTCTCTGTATACTCTAAGAGCATCTGGGCATCCCGTTCCACCACACCACATTTTTTATACCGAAAAAGGAAAAACGGCGTGCCTTTGGGATTAAAGGTAAGCTTGTCATATTTTTTGAGAAGTACTGGTATCCTCTCCGGCCGTATGTTGGCATCAGGCTTAAACAAAAACTGGATTTCCCCGTTCCTCCCCTTTACCTCTGTCATATAAAGTCTGTGAGCGCACACACGAAGCATGGAGATACGGAACAGGTTTTCAACCGCCACCGGAATTTCCCCAAAACGATCCAAAAGCTCTCCCTTCATATCCTCACATTCTGCCTGGCTTTCAATCCCTGCAATCCGCTTGTAAATATCCAGCTTTTGGATTTCATTGACCACATAGGAAGGAGGAATAAAGGCATCCACATTCAAATCCACCGTAGTAGCAAAATCCTCCGCCGTGCTGATGCCCTTGAGACCTTTCACTGCATCATTCAGCATCTTACAGTACAGGTCATACCCCACCGCCTGCATATGGCCATGCTGCCTGGCTCCCAAAAGATTTCCAGCTCCCCGAATTTCCAGATCCCGCATGGCAATTCGAAAGCCGCTCCCAAGATCAGTGAATTCCTTGATAGCCGCCAGCCTTTTTTCTGCAACCTCCTTAAGCATTTTGTCCCTTCGATACATCAGAAATGCATAGGCCGTGCGATTGCTACGCCCTACACGCCCCCGAAGCTGATAAAGCTGTGACAGACCCATGCGATCCGAATCATGGACAATGATGGTATTGACATTGGAGATATCAAGCCCGGTTTCTATGATGGTTGTGGATACCAGCACATCGATCTCTCCGTTGATAAAATTGTACATGATACGCTCTAACTCCCGCTCATTCATCTGTCCGTGGGCAAAGGCAACCGTCGCCTCCGGCACCAGATTCTGCAGGGAAGCAGCTATATCTGCAATATTATTTACTCTGTTATAGACATAATAGACCTGTCCCTGTCTGGAGAGTTCTCTGACAATGGCCTCCCGTACCATCTCTTCATTATATTCAAGCACATAGGTCTGAATCGGCATTCTGTCGTTTGGCGCTTCCTCCAGCACACTCATATCCCGAATTCCAATAAGGCTCATATGAAGAGTGCGGGGAATGGGTGTTGCCGTCAGTGTCAAGACATCCACATTTTCTTTTAGCTTCTTGATCTTTTCCTTATGAGTGACACCGAAGCGCTGCTCCTCATCAATAATCAAAAGCCCTAGATCCTTATAAGCTACGTCCGCAGACAGAACTCTGTGGGTCCCAATCACAATATCCACCAGGCCCTTTTTCAGATCTGCCACCGTTTTTTTCTGTTCTGCACTTGTGCGGAATCGGCAGAGCAAATCCACCCGCACCGGGAAATCCTTCATCCTCTGGATAAAGGTGGTGTAATGCTGCTGAGCCAAAATCGTGGTTGGCACTAGATACACCACCTGCTTGCCTTCCTGTATGGCTTTAAAGGCAGCGCGTATGGCAATTTCCGTCTTTCCATAGCCTACATCCCCACAGATCAGGCGGTCCATGATTCTGGTGCTCTCCATGTCCTTTTTGGTGGCCTCAATGGCGGCGAGCTGCCCTTCTGTCTCCTCAAAAGGAAACATCTCCTCAAATTCCTTCTGCCATACCGTATCCTTTCCGTACTGAAAGCCGTTTTTCTGCTGCCTTGCGGCGTAGAGCTCCACCAAATCTCTGGCAATCTCCCCCGTTGCCTCCCGCACCTTTGTTTTGGTGCGTGTCCACTCCTGGGTTCCCAACTTATTCAACTTGGGCCTTTTGGCATCGGCGGAGGCATACTTCTGAATCACATCCAGCCCAGTCGCCAGCACATACAGACTTCCTCCATCCCGATACTCGATCTTCATGTAATCTTTGACAACCTTATCGATCTCTACCTTCTCAATTCCCTGATAGATGCCAAGCCCGTGGTTTTCATGAACTACATAGTCCCCCACTTTCAGCTCGTTGAAATCATTAATCTTCCGCCCTTCGTAGCTCTTCTTTTTCTTCTTTTTTTTGTTGTCCGCTCCAAAAATATCACTCTCGGAAATCACAGCAAATTTGAGTAAAGGATACTCAAAGCCTTTTAACACTCTGCCGTAAAAGGTCATGATCTCCCCCGGCTGTAATTCTCTGTCCGGATCTTCCGTGTAAAAGGCCGTCAGTTCCTCCTCCCGAAGATCCTGGGCTAGCCTCTCTGCTCTGGTCCGGGAACCGGAGAGAAGTAATATCCGATATCCATTCCGCTTATAACGCTTTAAGTCCTGCACCAGAGCCTCAAAGCTATTATTATAAGAAGAAATACTCTTTACCGGAATATCCGCTTTTCGGTCAGCCTTAAACAATGTATTTTTCATCTGTGAGCCGATGTCTAATGCCGCCAGCGTGACCAGCCTGGACTGCTCCATTTTTGCTGCCACCGCCTCCGTGGAATACAAAAGCTCCATCTGCCCCGGAAGCAGGTAGCCCTTTTCCACACGGTGCATCATACTTTCCCGAAATTCCAGCTCTACCGCCTGCGCATGCTCTTTCACCCTAGCCGGTTCATCCACAAAAATACAGGTCTGGCTTTTGTCAAACAGTTCCAGGAAGGAAACGGTTTCCTCATAAAAATAGTGGACATAGGAATCCAGGTTCACCAGATTCCGAAACTCATGAACCTGCTCCGACAGTTCTTTCACCTGAGTGGCTATCCTGTGAGCCTCCTCCGTGTGAAATTCCCTTCGAAGCTTTTCTGCAAACTCCTCCCCCTCCTTCTTGATCTTGTCCATGCCCGCTTTTAGTCTCTCCCCGGAAAGCAACATTTCCCCTGCCGGATAGATTGTGACACCAGAAAGCTTCTCAATCGAACGCTGGCTGAGCACATCAAAGCTGCGAATGGAATCCACCTCATCTCCCCAAAGCTCGATACGATAAGGATTTTCCTCAGTCAGGTCAAAAATATCCACAATACCGCCCCTGATGCTGAACTGTCCGGGAGCGTCCACCTGATAATTTTTCACATATCCCATCTCCACCAGGCGCTGCGCCAACTCTTTCTCATCCAGCCTACTTGTCCCGTTGATCACAAGGAGATTCTCTTTCCATACAGAGAGCGGTATCTGCGGAGCCATCAGAGCACTGAAGGTAGTGATTACCGTGACCGGCTTTCCCTCCAGCATCCTCTTTAAGCATTTGATTCGCTCCGTCACCAATTGATTGCCGTGGACATCTGCCTGATAAAAAATCAAATCCCTGGCCGGATAAGATGTGACATTTCTGTCATAAAAACGATAATCCTCCCGCATTTCCTTCACCCTGAGATCACTGAAGGTGACAATAAGTCTGTTTTTGAATCCTTCCCCCAGCCCGTATATCATATGGAGCTTTTGGGACTCCATACACCCCGTCAGGGAAGCACAAAATCTCCCCTCCCTGTCAAGCTTTCTCTTTATTTCCTCAAATTCTCCCAGTTCCATCAAAGGAGCTGTCAGCACTTTCATGGTAAACCTCCCCATCAAACTTTGCGGTTAAATTCATTCATTGCCTGGTCTGTGTCCTTCGTCAGCATCATTTCTACCGCCTGGACCGCCTTTGTGATTCCATCCTCTATGAGAGACTTTTCTTCCCCCGAAAAATGCCCCAGCACATAATCCACCAGATCATACTCCTTCGGTTTTTCCCCCACGCCAACGCGTATCCTCTGAAAATTTTCACTTCCCAGATGAAGGATGATATTCTTTAGGCCATTGTGTCCGCCTGCGCTTCCTTTTTTGCGAATTCGTATCTGCCCCGGCGGCAGAGCAATATCATCCGAGATTACAATCAGCTCTCTCTCGGGATCAATCTTATAATAATCCACCAGGGGCCTTAAGCTCTCCCCGCTGGCATTCATATAAGTGATGGGTTTGACCAGGATTACCTTCTCCCCATGAATGATTCCCTTGCCTGTCATTGCCCTGTTTTTAATATTCATCACAGAAATATCATATTTATCTGCCAGCGCATCTATAACCCTAAATCCCACATTATGCCTGGTACCTGTATATTCCTTCCCCGGATTTCCAAGACCTGCTATTATAAACATTTTATTTTTCCTTTCAGTCTTCCAAAAAGCTACCCTGCCATCATATCATATTTTCACCCGCAAAAAAAGAGCAAAGCTACTGCTCTGCCCTTTCTGATCTCTCTGCTATATAATGCGCGGCAGCCGTTTAATCTTCCCCCTCCGGCTCCGTCAGCGCCTGTTGATACCGTTCTAGGATCGTGGTCTGTATCCTGTCCCTGGTAACTGAATTGATGGGATGGGCAATATCCCTGTACTCGCCATCCGTCGCTTTCTTGCTGGGCATAGCAATAAATAGCCCTTTATCTCCTTCTATCACTTTAATATCATGAATCACAAACTCATCATCTAGTGTGATTGAAACTATGGCGCGCATCTTGCCCTCTTTGGTAATCTTCCTTACCCGTACATCTGTAATTTGCATTTTTCCTCTCATTCTGCTGCCTTTACAGCTTTTTCTTAGAACCTTTTCTCTTAGTCAAACCTTCCACATCGAACTTCATTCTCTGCGGACAGCTCCTAAGCAAGCAAAAAACCAAAGATGTATGAGCCGCCCTTAAATGACGAACCTGTCGTTTCTTTCTACTACAATCTTAATGCCATCACTCCCTTTATGATAGGAATTTGCCCTTATGGTATCGCGGCTTTCCACGATACAATTTTCAATATGCGTGTTATCTCCAATATACACATCATTTAAAATGATGGAATTTTTAATAAAACAGTTATTACCTATAAAAGCTTTTTTAAAAATTACGGAATCCTCCACGGTGCCATTGATGATACAGCCGCTAGAGATCAAGCTGTTTTTGGTATGCGAACCCACATTATATTTTGCGGGAGGCAAATCGTCCACCTTAGAGTAGATATCCGGATACTGCCTGAAAAAGTAATCTCTTGTCTCAGCCTTCAAAAAATCCATATTTGTATTGAAGTAATCTTCAACTGATGCGATGTTTCTCCAATACTCTTTCAGCTTATACCCGTAAATCCTTTTCATGTTTTTGTAACGGATCAGGATGTCCTTGACAAAATCATATCTGTCCTCCTCCGCACATCTTTCAATCATCTCTATAAGCTGACGCCTTCTGATCACATAGATTCCGCAGGAAATGGTATTGGATCTGGCCACCACCGGCTTTTCTTCAAACTCTTCAATGCGGCTCTCCTCGTTCATTTTGATGGTGCCAAAGCGCTCCACATTCTCATTCGGCCCCATATCTTTGCACACCACTGTGACATCCGCCTTTTTGGCAATATGATATTCCAGCACCTTATTGTAATCTAACTTATAAACACAATCACCGGATGCAATCACCACATAAGGCTCATGGCTGTTCTTTAGAAAGGAAAGGTTTTGTGCAATAGCATCAGCCGTACCTCTGTACCAGAAGTTGCTCTCAGCAGTAACCGCAGGCGTAAACACATATAAGCCTCCCTGCTTGCGTCCAAAATCCCACCATTTGGAGGAGTTCAGATGCTCATTTAAGCTTCCGGCATTATACTGGGTAAATACCGCCACCTTCTGGATGTGGGAATTCGTCATATTGCTCAGCGCGAAATCAATGCTCCGATAGCTCCCTGCAATCGGCATCGCACACACAGCTCTTTTTCGGGAAAGTTCCTTCATCCTGTGGCTGTTTCCGCCCGCTAATATTATCCCAATTGCCCTCACTGTTCATCACCTGCCTTAATCAATGTTTTTCCGCTTGTCAGATATCCATCCGGATAATCTTCCTTCCCGGTCGTTCCAAAAATACAGGTATTTTTACCGACCATGACTCCATCCGGTATCTGGCTTTTCTCTCCTACGGTGACCAGGCCATCATTGTAAATATGCGGTTCTGTCTCATTGGGAGCTTCCTCCCCGATTCCCAATCTTACATGACTACCTATCTTGGAATTCTCCGCTATAATTGCTTTATGGAGCTCGCAGCCCTCCCCGATCTGGGTATGGTTCATGATGATAGAATCCCTGATAACCGTATCCTTGCCGATAATGACACCACAGCCGATCACTGAATTGTACACCTGCCCGTAAATGTCTGAGCCTTCTCCTATGATGCTTCGCTCCACCACACTGCCGTCTGCTATGTACTGAGGCGGAAGTATCTCGCTCTTCGTATAAATTTTCCAGTATTCTTCATACAGATTAAATTCCGGAACAATGTCGATCAGTTCCATATTGGCTTCCCAGTAGGAGCTTAAGGTACCCACATCCTTCCAGTAACCGTTAAACTCATAAGCATAAAGAGCTCCCCCTTTTGCGTGGCAATAGGGAATGATATGTTTTCCGAAATCCAGGCCAGGTAAATGAGCATTGGCAAGCAGCGCTTCTTTCAGTGCCTTCCAGTTAAATATATAAATACCCATGGATGCCAGATTACTTCTTGGCCGCTCGGGCTTTTCCTCAAAATCCGTAATCCTCCTCTCTTCATCTGTGATCATAATGCCAAACCGCTTCGCCTCTTCCATCGGAACAGGCATGACTGCTATGGTAACCTCAGCCCCCTTTTCTTTGTGGAAATCCAGCATCACCTCATAGTCCATCTTATAAATGTGATCCCCGGAAAGTATCAACACATATTCCGGATGGAAGCTCTCTATGTACTCCAGATTCTGATAAATGGCATTGGCAGTACCAGTATACCACTCGCTGTTCACATTCTTCTCATAGGGAGGAAGAACTGTCACCCCGCCTAAATTCCTGTCTAAGTCCCATGGAATCCCAATCCCGATATGGGTATTGAGCCTGAGGGGCTGATATTGCGTCAACACCCCTACCGTATCAACCCCTGAGTTGATACAGTTGCTTAAAGGAAAGTCTATGATACGGTACTTGCCGCCAAAGGATACTGCCGGCTTCGCTACCTTGGACGTCAGTACCCCCAATCTGCTTCCCTGACCGCCCGCAAGCAGCATGGCAATCATCTCTTTCTTGATCATGTCATCACCTCATACACAGATGTTTTAAAACTATATTAAGTTACAGGTACCATTTTAGTTATATGTGAATAGTATACCATAGATTCATTTGAAAGTGAATGTATTTTACAAAAATATTCTTAATTGTATTAATTTTATGTGTATAATTTACAACATCTTTTCCTTCTGAAATCTGATTTGCAGGAATAATTGCAGAAATTTGTATATTTTTTTCTATTTCGACAGCTTTTGTAAAAATAACATTGGTTTTTGCTGTGTAATTATATATAATTAAGTCAAAACTAATAATTATAACTATATGGCAGCGGAGGTTTATCATGTATCAGATAGATTTTAATCGTCCTATTCACATTCATTTTATTGGTATCGGTGGCATCAGCATGAGTGGGCTAGCAGAAATCCTCCTTGAAAAAGGCTTTACTGTTTCCGGTTCCGATGCAAAAGCATCCCCTCTGACAGAGCTTCTCACAGAGAAGGGTGCATCTGTCTTTTACGGTCAGAAGGCAGAAAACTTAAGCAGTGATATTGACCTGGTAGTTTATACCAGTGCCATTCATCCTGACAATCCGGAATATATAGCCATGATGAAGTTAAATATCCCTTCCCTGACTCGTGCCCAGCTCTTAGGGCAAATTATGAAAACCTATGAGCTTCCTATCGCCATCAGCGGTACCCACGGCAAAACCACTACTACCTCTATGATCTCCGAAATTCTCCTTAAGGCGGATACCGATCCCACACTCTCTATCGGAGGCATCCTAAAATCCATTGGCGGAAATATCCGCATCGGTCATTCCGGCTTTTTCGTGACAGAGGCCTGTGAGTACACCAACAGCTTTTTGAGCTTTTTCCCAAAGGTGGGGATTATTCTGAATGTGGAAGAAGATCATCTTGACTTTTTCAAGGATATAGATGATATCCGAAACTCCTTCCATCGGTTTGGAGCCCTCATCCCCTCTGATGGCATTTTGATTGTAAACGGGGAAATTCCTAAGATTGAAAGCATTGTGGAAGGTCTTTCCTGCCGAATTGTGACTTATGGAAGCACCTCGGCCTGCGACTACCATCCGGAGGAAATTTCTCACGACAAAAAGGGCTGTGCTTCCTTCCGTCTCCACAAAAAAAATACAGAGGAAGGCAGTATTCCAGAAGGCAGTATGTTTACACTTGGGATTCCCGGCGTTCACAATATTTACAACGCCATGGCCGCCATTGCTTTTGCAGACCTCTTTTCCATTGATTATTCAATTATCCATGATGCCTTATCTCAGTTTCATGGCACAGATCGTCGCTTTGAATACAAGGGCACAGTAAATGGCATCACCTTGATCGACGATTATGCCCATCATCCCACAGAAATCACTGCCACCTTAAGCGCTGCCGCAAACTATCCTCATAGGTCCATCTGGTGTGTATTCCAGCCTCACACCTTTACACGCACCAAAGCTTTTATGAAGGAATTTGCAAAAGCTCTTTGTCTGGCAGACCATGTGGTTCTCACTGATATTTATCCGGCAAGAGAAACAGACAATTTAGGAATCAGCTCTAAAGATCTCCAAGCGGAAGTAATCTCCCAGGGCGGAGACTGCTACTATTTTTCCTCCTTTGAGGAGATTGAAAAATTTCTTTTGGAAAAATGTTCTCCAGAAGACTTGTTGATAACTATGGGAGCCGGAAACGTTGTAGCTATTGGAGATTCGCTCCTGAAACATTGATTGTCCACATTATCCACGTATTTAAGTGCCAAAAAGGTATTTGAAATATGTGGATATTTATATGCAGCGGTTAGAATGTCAAAAGCCTATATTTATCGTTTTTTTCTTTGCAAAAGCTTTTCCTTTGGCGTTCTCATCCACATTATCCACACTATCCACAAATTGTAATATTCCCCGAAAATACAGGGCTTACAGAAAATTTTCCTATTTCATTTTGAAGAAGCCTGTGCTATAATTCATTTTACTTTCGATTCGTGTACAAACATTAGGGTGAAAATTATGGGGCGCTTTAAAATTTATCAGGAAAACTATGCGGGCATAACTGCCGTGTCCAACCTGTTCATTGACAGGTATATGAAGGATGCCAACGATGCCCAGCTAAAAATTTATCTTTATTTGCTCCGCATGACAGAAGCCGGCCAGGAGGCCAGCATTTCCGACATGGCGGATTTGTTTAACTATACGGAAAAGGATGTACAAAGGGCTCTCAAATACTGGGAAAAAATTCATCTCATTGCTCTTGAGTATGAGGATAACCCTAAAGAAGGTCCTAAAGAGGGAGGCAAAACCCTCTCCGGCATCCGGCTTTTGGAGGTTAGGGAAAAACCTCAGGGGGAGGCTGCAATGCCTCTTGTTTCCCTTATGCACCTTCCTGCTAGGGCGGAGTCTCTTCCCGAAAAGCAGGAATTTACCGTCCCCTCCTACAGCCTTGACAAATTAAAGGAATTTAAAGAAAAAGAGGAAACTTCCCAGCTCCTTTTTGTGGCAGAGCAGTATATCGGAAGGCCCCTAAGTCCTAGAGAAATCAATACGATCCTTTTCTTCTCCGACAGGCTTAAGTTTTCGGAGGATCTGATTGATTACCTGATCCAATATTGTGTAGATAAAGGAAAGAAGGATTTCCGATACATAGAAAAGGTTGCTATAAGCTGGGCCCAGGAAGGAATCACCACCCCCGAGCAGGCAACGAGGCTGGCTGGAAAGTACGATAAAATCGTATACACTGTCATGAAGGCACTGGGCAAATCAGGCACTCCCACCAGGACGGAGGCTGATTTCGCCTTAAAGTGGGCAAAAGAATACGGCTTTACCCAGGACATCATTTTGGAAGCCTGCCACCGCACTGTAATGGCCACGGACAAGCACCGCTTTGAATATGCGGACACAATCTTAAGCAATTGGCACAGGGCGCAGGTTCATCACAAAGCCGATATCCTTGTCCTGGATGATGCTTATGCCAAAAATAGGAATTCCAGACCCTCTGGCCGGATTTCGGCTGGAAATATCCCCTCCGGGAACAGTTCCTCTGGGAATAGTTCTTTTAACCAGTTTTTACATACCGATTATGACTTCGATGCCCTGGAAAAAGAAATTCTGAGCAATTAGGAGAACGAACGTGGCTTTGACAAACACCCAATATAATTCCATCATGCGGGAATATGAAGATAGACAGACCAAAAATCGACATCTTCTGGAGGAGCGTACTGCCCAGGTCTACGGGCAGGTGGACGGATACCGCGCTCTGTGTGACCAGGTTTCTTCTCTCTCTATCTCCCAGGGAAAGAAGCTTCTAGAAGGGGATACTCATGCTCTGGAAGATTTGAAGTGCGCTATTGCCAATCTCTCCCGTCAGAAGCGGCAGCTCCTCATTAATGCGGGATACCCTGCGGACTACTTAAGTCCTATCTATGATTGTGCAGACTGTAAAGATACCGGCTATATAGATGGCCAGAAATGCCATTGCTTTCAGCAGGCAGTGATCCGTCTGCTCTATGAGCAGTCCGGTATCCGCGAAATGCTGGAAAAGGAAAACTTTGAAATTCTTTCTTATGATTACTATCAGGGTGAAGATTTAGAGCGCTTCCAAAAAGCGGTAATAGAGTGCAGAAATTTTATAAAAACCTTTGATACAGACTATCAAAATTTATTTTTTTATGGTACAGTAGGGACAGGCAAGTCTTTTTTATCCGGTTGCGCAGCCAAAGAGCTGATAGAAAGCGGACATTCCGTGATCTATTTTAGCGCTGCCGGACTCTTTGAACTCTTATCCAAAAATATATTCGACTATAAAAATAAAGAAGAGAGCTCTCGCGATGATTTACTTAACTGCGATCTTCTGATCATTGATGATTTAGGAACAGAATACACCAAAAACATAGCCCCCTCCGTATTATTTTCTCTTTTAAATGGACGGCATCTGAACAAAAAATCCACCATTATATCAACGAATTTATCTCTGGAAGATATACGGAACCGCTATTCAGACCGGGTTTTTTCTCGGATTACCAACCAGTATCATATTTGTAAATTTACCGGAATTGATATCCGGATGCTCAAAAAACGACTTCAAAACAGAAAGTGAGGTGCCTTCATGGCTCAGCGTGAAGAAAAAAGAAACCTGGAAACTATTCCTGTAGGTTCCCTAGGTATGATTCCCCTTGAAGGATGTCGCGCCCTAGGAGAAAAAGTGGACAATTACCTGGTAAAATGGCGTACCGAACGGGAAAGTGAACACAAGGAAAGCCTTGCCTTTGCCGGATACCAGCGAGAGTCCTACATCCTTAAGGCTAATGTCCCCCGCTTTGGCTCTGGAGAGGCAAAAGGAATGATCCTAGAATCCGTGCGCGGAACCGATCTTTATCTTCTGGTAGACGTGGCCAATTACAGCCTGACTTATTCCCTGTGCGGACACGAAAACCATATGTCCCCGGATGACCACTATCAGGATTTAAAGCGAATCATTGCTGCCGTAGGAGGAAAGGCCAGACGCATTACCGTCATCATGCCTTATCTCTACGAAAGCCGCCAGCACAAGAGAACCGCAAGAGAATCCCTTGACTGTGCTCTTGCGCTACAGGAAATGGTCTCTATGGGAGTGGACAACATTATCACCTTTGATGCCCATGACCCGAGAGTTCAAAATGCCATACCTCTTCACGGTTTTGAAACCGTTCAGCCTATCTATCAGTTTGTAAAAGGGCTTTTGAAACACGTGAAGGATCTTCAGATTGACTCCGGCCATATGATGATCATCAGCCCCGATGAGGGCGGCATGAGCCGTGCCATCTACATGGCAAATGTACTTGGGCTAGATATGGGTATGTTTTATAAAAGAAGAGATTACACCCGCATTATCAATGGCCGTAATCCTATTGTCGCTCATGAGTTTCTGGGTTCCTCCGTGGAAGGAAAGGATATGGTCATCATTGATGACATGATTTCCTCCGGTGAAAGTGTACTGGAGGTTGCCACTGCTCTAAAGGAGCGCAAAGCTCGCAAAATCTTTATCTGCGCCACCTTTGGACTGTTTACAGGCGGGCTTGAGAGGTTTGACAGAGCCTATGAAAATGGCATGATCGACAGAGTATTGACCACCAACCTTGTTTATCAGACTCCTGAATTGCTGGAGCGGGAGTGGTATGTCAACTGCGATATGAGCAAATATATTGCCTATCTGATTGATACCTTAAATCATGACGCCTCTATCAGCGATCTCTTAGACCCCAATGAGCGCATCCAGAGGGCCGTTGCCAGATATAAGGCGGGAGAAGCAATTGACTAAAGGCAAATCACTTTTTATTAGTGAGATACAAACAGCCTCCGGGGAATGAATCCCGGAGGTTTTTCCTATTTTATCAGAGCTTATTTTTACTCTAACCTATTAAATAATACTACAATGACTGTACAAAAGATTTAATGACAGCATCGAAGGAGGAAAGTAATATGATGCGAATGAATTTAAAGGATAACTGGACTCTGACTATTCTTGGGGACAATGTATACAATATTCCCCAAGAACCAATTGAAACTAAGGTTCCCTCTACCGTATACGGGACTCTGCTGGATAAAGGGCTGATTCCCGATCCCTATTTCCGCGACAATGAGCTCACAGCTTTGAAGCTTATGGAAAATGACTTTGTGTATGAAACCGAATTTTCCATTCCGGATGAGGGCAGAACAGCCGACCGCCTGTTCCTTCGTTTTGACGGCATTGACACGTTGGCGGATATTTTTCTGGACGGAGAGCTTCTCGGGTCGGTAAATAACATGAACCGCGCTTGGGAGTATGATATCACTTCCCTGGTAATGGACGGCACAAAAGACTCTGTTTACCGTCTGAAGGTACTCCTTCATTCCCCTACCCGTTTTATCGCAGAAGAAAACGAAAAATGCCCTGTAGGGGCCTCCAGCGATGCTATGCCTGGCTTTCCCCATCTGCGCAAAGCTGCCTGTATGTTTGGATGGGACTGGGGATGCCGTCTCCCAGATGCCGGCATCTTCCGGGGAGTGTCCATTTTATCCTGCAAAAGCGCGCGTATCGTGCAGGTCTATTTAAGCCAGGAGCATACTGTCACCGAAAAATCCGTACATGGCAATACTGTCTCCTCTGTACGGCTGACAGCAGACGCTGAAATTGAATGGATGCCAGAAGCTGCCTCCAAAGAAGTCTCTCTGACGTTCCTTTTAACCTCCCCTGACGGCAGCAGTACCTTGGTCGCCGAAAGTGCCCCTGTCGATCCCCTCACAGACTGCACTCCCTCCTCAAATCTGACCGGCTTAGGGCAGGGCCTGCGAAGCAATCACATCCGTACATCCATCACAGTTACCTCTCCACAGTTATGGTGGCCTAACGGTTATGGGGAGCAGCCTCTGTATCAGGCAGAAGTCTTGCTGACACCTGCCGCCAGTAAAGGCGAAAATCCTCTGGATGTATGGCAGAAAAGGATTGGCCTGCGTACCATGACCGTCAATACAGACCCTTTGCCGGATGAAGTCTTTGATGAGCATATGAAAAATCAGGCTGAGGATTGGGATGACGGCAACAATATGGTTATGACTCATGGAGAAAAGAAGGTCTTAGTCACCGACAAAACCGCAAAAAAACTCCCAGGACGCAACTTTGCCTTCGAGGTAAACGGTCTGCAGATCTTTGCCATGGGAGCGGATTATATTCCAGAGGACAATATTTTTACAAGGCAGAATCGGGAAAGAACGGACATGCTCCTTGCTTCCGCCCAGGAATCCCACTATAACTGTGTGCGTATCTGGGGTGGCGGTTATTTTCCCGATGACTTCTTTTACGATGTATGTGATGAAAGAGGGCTTATCGTGTGGCAAGATTTTATGTTTGCCTGTGCTTCCTATGAGCTAAATGATGCTTTCGAGGCTAATGTTTGTGCTGAAATACGACATAATATCCGGAGGCTCCGCTCGCATCCATGTATCGGACTCTGGTGCGGCAATAATGAAATGGAAACCCAATACGAGACGCAGGTTTGGCCACAGTCAAAGAAGCAGTACTATGACTATATCCGCCTTTACGAATATATTATTCCCAAAATTGTAAAAGAAGAGGACCCTCAGAGCTTTTACTGGCCTTCTTCCCCTTCCTCGGGTGGCAATTTTGAGAACAGCAACGCTGAAAACGTCGGAGACGTCCATTACTGGGGCGTTTGGCATGGCAACGAGCCCTTTACTGCGTACAGAAAGCATCATTATCGTTTTCTGTCAGAGTTTGGATTCCAATCCTTTCCTTCTTTGCAGACCATTCGCCGTTTTACTGACGAGGGGGATAGAAATATCTTTTCCAGGGTGATGGAAATGCACCAGCGAAACACTGCTGCAAATGGCAAGATTATGAATTATATTTCTCAGACATACCTCTACCCTAAGAACTTTGATGAGCTGCTCTATTGTTCCCAGCTTCTCCAGGCAGAAGCCATCCGTTATGGCGTGGAGCACTTTAGACGCTTCCGGGGTACCTGTATGGGCACTGTGGTATGGCAGTTAAACGACATCTGGCCCGTAGCTTCCTGGGCAAGCGTTGACTATTATGGAAACTGGAAAGCGCTCCAATACGCTGAGAAGCGTATGTTTGCCCCTATCCTGCTCTCCTGCGAGGAGCACGGTGAAATCGACCAGAAGCCTTACCCCAATACTCTCCCCAAGCCCATCGACATCAGTGCTGACCTGCATGTGGCAAATGAGACGGCAGAGCCTGTAAGAGGTATCGTAAAGTGGTCCCTTCGTATGCCGGATTCCTCCATCCTCAGAGAGGGACATTTTGAGGTAACCGCCCCCGCCTACGGCGGCGTATGGCTTCCTCACCTTGATTTTAACGGTGAAGATCCGCTTAAAGTCCACCTGGAATATTCCCTGATTGTGGACAATCACATCATTTCCTCCGGCACCACACTGTTCTGCGCGCCGAAACATTACGCTTTTACAGATCCTAAGCTTAAGGTTTCAGTGGATGGAGATTTGGTCAGTGTAACAGCGGAAAATTACGCAAAATATGTCAGCGTGGAAACAGAGAACGGTGTCCTTCGCCTTGATGATAACTTTGTTGATATGGAGGCCGGTACGAGAACCTTTAAGATCCTTGAGAGTCGGGATTTTACCGATGATGGCACGTTTGTTTCCGGCGCTTTCCGGGTTAGAAGCATTTTTGAAAGCGCGGAGAGTTAATTCCCACCTTAAAAATAATTGACACCTTTACATTAGGTCAAAAATTGTTCTTATGACAAAGAGCCTGACTGCGAACTCTTCGTGGTCAGGCTCTTGTCCTGCGTGCCTGTTTCGGAGTAACTCCTTTCAATTTTTTATAGCAGCGTATGAAATAGCTGCAATCCGCATATCCCACCTCCTGCGCAATAAAGGAAACGTCGTAGTTTGAAAACAGGAGCATATTTTCGGCGGCGTTGATGCGCGTTACCGTGATATATTCCTTACAGGTCTTGCCGTACCTCCGGTAAAAATTCATGGAAAAAGTGGAGTGAGACATATTACACATGGCGGATAATTTTTCCACAGTCAGTTCCTCAAAGTAATGACTGTCAATATATTCTGCAATTCGGTCAAAACTAAGTTCATAGGATGGATGAATTCCAGGTGCGGGAAGAGGATAGCCCTCCTTTTGCCAGCATCTGATCAGTTTCCCCATAATTTTACAGATATTTGCTGTGAGGATCAGAGAATAGGCATAATCCCTATTCTTATATTCTCTCACGATCTCCTCAAACAAAGGCAACAACTCCAAATTCTCCTCTTTCTCCGGAGAAAAACAGCAGGGATACTCAGAGGTGCTGATCCCGTTAAGAGAAATTCGTAAGTTTAAGTCGTCCGTCTTACCGACAGGAAGACTTCCGGGATCAAACTTAACGACATGATAGCACACTCGCTCTCCTTTATCTAAAACATCAATGGCATGCACGCATTTCGGCGGGAAAAATATGACAGTTCCCTTCAAGCATACCTTGACGCTGTTGTCTATAGAAATTCTTACCCTTCCCTCCAAGATATAGAGAAGCTCCACATAATAATGCCAGTGAGCCGGAACAGGGAATCTGTAACTAATGCTGTCACAGCAAAAGGCCTCATAAGGCGAAGTTATAGGATCAATATATTCATACAGATTATTCATGGCGACTCATCCTCTGCCTGATATGCATATAAGGTATAGGGCGACTTTTCATGTGTGAATATCCCCTTAAGAATAAGTCCAGCTTCTTCAGCATTGCTCAGTTCAATTCTAGAAAAAAGATATTTTCCCCCTAAAGCCTTGAATGCCTTTGTATCAATATAGATCTCCTTATCCTCCACCTGATAAGACCGAAATGCATTGACAATGGACAGCTCCGACCCTGAATAAAGATAAGCCCTTGCCCCCCAGGTGTCAAAATAATCCCGGCTCTCCTCCACCCTCTCAAGAGCAGGCGCAATCACTTTTCGGAAAGCGTCTTTATATTCCTGGGAATAGAATCCCAGATAACCGTCCAGAGTCGCAATTCCATTGTATTCCAGAGTGGCCGGGTAAAAGCCGTAAGCGGCGGACCACTCTCCCTCATACCCCACTGCTTCTTTGGCCTGGGCAAACAGCTCCTCAGAATAAAATTCCCCGAAGCTGAGCTGATCCGTATCCGTCCCCTTCACAAGCCGGTAGAGAGCCGCCCGGCAGGTGTGATACAGATCATTATAGCGGGTATCTGAGAGCACGATCAGAATCACTGCTGCCACTGCCAGCAGATTGGCCAGCACTTTTGCCGCCTTTCTCTTATCATCATAGAGTCTCTTCAGCACCAGAAAGAAGGCCCAATACCAGATGAAAGGGCTGAAAAACACAGTTCTGTTGAACTGCCATCCGGTAAGCGGAGGACAAATCGTCTCCACAAGACTTCTGAATCCTTCCCAATAATAAATCCCATACACCACACTGTTAAAAACCAGTACCAAAACCAGAAGGTTGTACAGATCATGAAATATTCCTTTTACGTTTCCTTTTCTAATATAGCTGAAATTGAGAAGAAAAAAATAAACAACGCAGACCGGCAACACCAGATACGTATGCATGCTCTCCGCATGAAACATTCCCTTTGCAAACACTTCCCCAATCGTCCTGACAATTTCCCCAAAGGTAAAGCTTCCCGCCTCCATCGTAGAGCGGATCGTCACCTCGTCCCCAAACAGCATAACTTTAAACAGTCTGTACTCGCAGGCGATACAGCCTGCCGCAAGAACACAGATTGCAAAAAATACTCTTTTCGGCAGTTTTTTATTCTCTGGCCCGGCTTCATTTTTTTTCTTCAAACAGACTGCCCTCACGCATGTCCAGAGGAAAAAAACAGCCATATACCCCAGAATAAACAGGCCAAAGTAAGAAAAATAGGAGAGAAGAGGATAGAAAAAAAGCAGCACATACCATCTGATTTTCGGTTCTCTGCAGATTTTACACAGCAGATAAATCACCAGAGGAATGGATGCAAAACAAATGCCAAAATTGGGAAATACATTGAGCGCGCCATATGCCAGCCCCAGGAGCCATACAAGGGATTTATACTCTCCATATTTTTCTTTTAGGAGCTCCCCTGCAAGGAGAATGCAGGAGACCAGCGCTATGATGACCTTTATAAGATACCCTGCCACATAGGCCGGATAAGCCGGCAGAGCCCAAAACAACAAGGTGCAGAGTGAAAACTCTGATGGAAGCACATCCCTGCTGATTCCGCCAAGAAAGGGAACCTCCGCCCTTTGGCTGAAAAAGGTTCCCGTATTCTTCATCATCTGATACTGTGGAATAAACAAATCCAGATTGTCATGGACCGCAATAATACTGTTTTCTCCGCAGAGGATAAACACAAGCCCTGCAAAGAGAAGAAACCCAAATACAATCAAAAGATACCACCGCTCTGCTAACTTTTTCACATCAAAACCTCCCAAAAACTACTGTGATATCGCTCACTGCGCCGCAGTCTCTTCCTCCTGTTCCTGCTTCTTTCGTCTCTCCTTCTCGCAGACCAGGGTAAAACGGTACTCGAAATCTCTTCTGTTTTTCATTGCCATATTGGAGAGGATCAGCCCTGCAAAAAAGGACTGTATGGCCGCCAACATCACAAAACCGCAGACGATCAGCGTAGGGAATTTCAGTACCAGCCCTGTTGCAAAATATTCCGCCAACACAGGAATAAAGAAAAGTGCTGCCAGCACTGCCAGCACCAGTGCAAAAATACTGAAAAAGCCAAAGGGCTTATAGTCCCGATATAGCCTGAAAATCGTCCCTAGCACCCGAAAGCCATCAGAATAGGTGTTAAGCTTGGACACGCTTCCCTCGGGCCTGTCGCGGTATTCCACCACCACATTGTCGATCTGCATATGATTATAGACTCCGTGAATCGTCATCTCCGTCTCGATCTCAAATCCCTTGGAGAGCACCGGGAAGGTTTTCACGAAGCCGTAGCTGAAAGCTCGAAAGCCTGTCATGATATCCTTGACATCACACCCAAAAAGACGGTTAATGCTAGCTCTCACCAGAGTATTTCCCATATTGTGGAAGGGTCTCTTGTTCTCCTCGAAATAAGTGGAGGAAAGACGGTCTCCTACCACCATATCGGAGTTATGATTAAGTACCCTGTCCACCATCCGAGGGGCAAACTCCATGGGATAGGTGTCATCCCCGTCCACCATGATATAGCACTGCGCCTCTATCTCCCGGAACATCCTACGGATCACATTTCCTTTTCCCTGCATATACTCATGCCGCACCACTGCCCCTTCCGCTTTCGCAATCTCGGAAGTACGGTCTGTACAATTATTATCATATACATAGATCACCGCTTCCGGCAGAGCCTTCTTTGCATCCCTTATCACTTTGGCTATGGTCTTTTCTTCATTGTAGCATGGAATCAATACCGCAATCTTGTCCATTTTTCTTTATCCTTTCAGTGTCACAGAGCTTTTTGCGCACTTTCTTATGAATATTTTTACTTTTCCATCTTACCATGAGTATTCCTTCTTCGCAAGGTTAAGAGATCAAAACCCTTTATTGCCAAAACCCCTTTTATCCCTTATACTATAATTGATAAAAATTTACCCAAAGGACAAACATGCCATGATACGATTAATTTTAGTTGCCGTTTTTCTTATCTCTTTTCTGGTCTTAAGCATTCCCGTTTTGATTGTCGAATGGATGATCGGAAAATATAATATGCCTCTAAAGGATAAAAGCTCCCTTGCCATTGTGCAGTGGGCCTTTCGGGTAATCCTGTTCTTAGCCGGAGTCCGGCTCGATGTGAGGGGGGAGGAAAATGTGCCGAAGGATACTCCTGTCCTCTATATTGGAAACCACAGGAGCTACTTTGACATTGTAATCACCTATGCAAGGGTCCCCCGTCTCACCGGATATATTGCTAAGAAAGAAATGCTCAGATGGCCCCTTCTGAGAAACTGGATGCGGAACCTTCACTGTCTGTTTCTGGACAGAAGCGATGTCAAGCAGGGATTTAAAGTTATATTAACTGCCATCGAAGATGTTAAGGCCGGCGTTTCTATCTGTATCTTCCCGGAAGGCACCAGGAACCGGGTGAATCATACCTTTATGGAATTTCATGAGGGAAGTTTTAAGATCGCTGCCAAAGCAGGCTGTCCTATCATCCCCATGACCATCTACAATTCCGGCGATATTTTTGAAGACCACATACCATGGATCAAAAAAACGCGTGTTATTTTAGAATATGGTAAACCGATTTATATCAAGGATCTGCCAAAAGAAAATCAAAAACGTATCGGCGCTTACACCCAAAACCATATTGAAGAAACTTATTTCAAAATAAAAGAAGAAGCAGGCTTTTAGACCGCCTGCTTCAACCATTCCACCACTTTCTCAAACCCCATCGCGTGGGACGCCTTGACTAGCACCGCATCCCCTTTTCTGAGAATGCAGGGAAGCTCTTTCAGCATTTCATCTATGCTTTCATAATAATAAATATCTGTTTTGTTCCCGCCTTCTATTTTCTCCGCGCTTTCTTTTGCCTCTTCATACATGTATCTGGAAAGCTCCCCCACACAGACCAGCACATCGAGCTTATGCTTCACCGCGAAGGCGCCTACCTCTCCATGGAGCTGTGCCTTCTCATCTCCTAACTCAAACATGTCTCCCAAAAGAGCCACCTTCCGCTCCGGAGCCAGGGTAAGCATCTCTATGGCCGCTTTCATGGAGCCTGGATTGGCATTATAGCTGCCGTCGATCACCGTACAAAAAGGAAGCTCCATCACAGCTCCTCTTCCCTTTACAATTTCCACCTGGCTGATTCCCTGTGCAATCTCTTCCGGCGTCAGACCAAAATGCATCCCCACCGCCGCCGCTGCCAAGGCATCTAGTACCATATGATCTCCCGGCAGGGGTATTTCCACCGGAAACACCTTCAAATTGCCATGAATCATGGCATGTGTTCCCGCAAGCCCATGACTTTTAATATCGGACGCAAAAATTTCGTTGGAAGGATTCTGCCCAAAGTGAAGTACCTTTCGATTTCCCTTTTCCTTCATATGGCAGAGAAGGTCATCGTCACCGTTTACAAACACGCAGCCCTCCGGATTCGTAAAATCAAAGATTTCCGATTTTGCTCTCAGGATTCCCTCCCGGCTTCCCAGCTTCTCCAGATGGCTCTGGCCGATATTGGTCATCACCACATGATCCGGCCTGGCAATCTTACTCAAACGATGCATTTCCCCAAAATCACTGATTCCCATCTCAAGCACGGCCGCTTCATGTTCCTCACGGATAGAGAGTACTGTCAAAGGCAGACCTATTTCATTGTTAAAATTCCCTTCTGTTTTCAGCACCTTATATTTGACAGAGAGCACAGCGGCAATAAACTCCTTGGTACTGGTTTTCCCTACACTTCCGGTAATCCCCACTATGGGGATGGAAAGCTGACTGCGATAATATTCCGCAATATCTTTTAACGCCTGGAAAGAATCCTTTACAAGAATAAAAGGAAATCCTTTGGGAAATCCTTTGGGAATATCACATTCAGAAGGCGCCTTCTCACAGATCACTCCCAGCGCTCCCCGAGCCGCGACCTGTGGGATAAACGTATGACCGTCTACCGTAGCACCCTTCGTGGCAATAAAAATTCCGTCCGGTTCCACCTTACGGGAGTCAATCACCACGCAGGATGCCTCTTTTTTTTCGTATGGCAAATCGCTCTTTTTACCATTCCCATACAAAGTTCCGCCGCAAACCTCAGCTATCCTTTCAAGCGTCATATTCTTCATACCAGTATCATCCTTTCCATAAACTTCACACTTACTTTTTCAGTGCCGCCTCAAGAATCCTCTCACAGAGCTCCCCATAGCCTATCCCTATCGCAGCCGCCTCCTGTGGCAAAAGGGAAGTAGGCGTCATGCCGGGAAGCGTATTGGCTTCCAGACAGAAAACCTCTCCTTTTTCATTCATCCTGAAATCCATTCTGGCATAGCTCTTTAGTCGCAGCGCTGCAAAGGCTTTCTCCGCATATTCTTGAAGCTCTCTTGTTTTCTCAAAGGGCAAGTTCGCCGGACAAGTTTCCACCGCAGACCCCGGTTGATATTTATTTTTATAATCATAAAACCCTTCAAGGGGTGCAATCTCAATGACCGGAAGCGCATTCCCGTCCATGACTCCTACTGAGAACTCTCTTCCTCCGATATATTGCTCAACAATCACTTCCTCATCATATTTAAAGGCCTCCTCAAGAGCGCTCTCATAGTCCTCCTCCGTCATGGCAATACCTACTCCCACACTAGAGCCCCCGCAGCAGGCTTTCACCACACAGGGAAAAGCAATCTTCTTTCTGCTCTGCCCCTTTTTGAAACGGACACCTTCCGGAGTTGGAATCCCATGAGCCGCAAATAGCTCCTTAGATATTCCTTTATCCATACAAATTGCTGAGCTGACATAGTCTGTCCCTGTATAGGTAATTCCCATCAGATCAAAGCATGCCTGCACCTTACCGTTCTCCCCGTCCGCACCGTGAAGCGCCATAAACACCACATCTGCAGCCTGACAGATGGCAAGTACGTTAGGGCCAAAGAAATTTTTATCCCCATCTAGTCGCATGGCCTTAATCTCACTGATATCTGGGTTGCTTTCGGCAACACCCCCCAAATCTTTCGCCCAATCTCTGTCACTTTCAAAAATACTGTCAATATTCTCCTTTTCTTCCTGGGACACCCACTCATACCCTAGATAAACATCCAAAAGAATTACCTTATGCCCCTTTTCCTTCAGCGCTCGGTAGATTGTAGCCCCCGAGCTGAGAGAAACATCCCGTTCTGAGCTGATTCCTCCAGCCAATACAACAATATTCATATTCTCCACCCTTTCACAAACACTTTTATTTCTTTACAATATTTACAAACTTAAGTTACTACTACTTTACACCCATATACTGCAACACAAAAGGGAATATATTGCCTGCGGCTTTGCAAAAAGTGCTCAACTACTGGTCCTCTCCCCATCATCATGCTCCTGTTGCCAGTTTAAAATCTCACTGAGCAATAAAATCGTCCGGCAATTTCCTTCCTCCATACTTTCGATATAATTAACCGACTGTACATTTCTGCCCATCAGATAATGAAGGATATTTTCAACTAAAATTTCATACTCCTGGCTGGTTATCATATGATTAACCAAAATTAAATACATGCTCTCTTCTAACAGCTCCTGGCACTTATCGTCACGATCACCTTCCCGGTTTTCCAAAAGAAAGTCCTCAATCCTTTTTGCCGCCTGGTCCGCCTGATCCGTCAAATCCTCGCTAATTTCCTCACAAAATTTAAGGTCTACCTGCCCTCTGGTGGAAATATAAGTGACGTATCCCAGCAAAACTGGGAGCTCCATTTCATCTAAATGATCTTCCTCCAAAAAATATTCCGAGATATAATCATGAAAGCTCTGCTTGCCTGAGGCACGATACAGCTCAGCAGCAGCAGCCAACTTCCATCCATCCCTTTTAGACACTTCTGCTTCTTCCTCTGCCCCGAGCTCTGCATATGACCATGCCCTGTCTGCAGCTTTCAGGCATTCAGTTGCAAAATCCGTATCATAATGCTGATAAAGGTAACTGAATTTGGCAAGTACCATTGCAAAGGCCGCCTCCCATTGCTCCTTGCCGGGAGTTTTTGCACTGACAGCTCCTGTCTTTGCATCCTGCATCTGGAGCATCTGCTCTGCCTCATACCTGACCTTATCCAAGATATCCGGAATTTCATTCCCGCTTTCCGAAATTCCCGTATCATCTGTAAAGGAACTGGCATTCAGCTCATATGCCAAAAGCGTGACCGCTATATCGCCTGTTGCCTTTAAAACCCCTCCTTCCGGAGCTTTTCCTGCCTGTTCCTGAGCCGTCAAAAGACTGCCTAACCTCCAATCATAATTCCTACAAGCTTCTTTCAGTACGTCCTCATACAGCTCTTCCCCTATCCTGAAAGAATAGGATTTTCCCAGTATAGGCGCTTCTATATAATAAGTACCTCTCTCTTGAACCTCTGAAAAATCCCCATAGCCATTATATTCCTGCTGTGCTTCATTATATCCCTTATCTCTGAGATAACCCGCAAACACTACTTCTTTCGTGTCTGCCCTCACCACATGAAATTCCTGCGGCAGCTCTTCACCAAAAAAAAACGCTATTTTATCGCTCCTTGTTATGTAACCAAGCTGGTTCACACAAATCTTGGGCACACTTTCCGGGGCCTCATAAACCATCTCCGGCTCTGTCTCTATCCCGCTAACTCTACCTGCTTGTTCTTCCTCTCCATAGTTACCGCTAGCTTCACCATCCTTGCCAGTCTTGTCAGTTCCACTATTTTCACCAGTCTTATCGGTTTCATTGGTTTTCTGAATAACACTATCCCTCTCGGGCTCCCCCACATCTGCACTGTTCTTTCCGGATGCACATCCTGTAAGAAAAATAGTCATTAAAAGAAAAACTGCTTTTCCTATTCTTTTCCTACACAAATCAATACCTCCTCGTTCCCTCTTGCCCGTCTGATGTCCATATGTCTGTGCGTGTAAACACGCCCATCCTCACAGCCGCCGTCCGGGGCTTTCATAGTAAACCCTCATATCAGCCTTACTGATACCACCATGAATGAAAGAGGGTTTACTATGAGCCTCCGGCGGATGCGCAGAAAACGGGAGTGGAAAATGTCACTTCGTGACCCCGTTTTCGCGCAGTTCAGCGCCGGAGCGCTGAACTTTCATAGTAAAAAGACATGCAAAAAGATGCCCACGTGCAAGTTCAGCATCTTTTCCTGCATGTCTTTGCTCCCCGCTTATTGCCTTTGCGTACAGTATACCTTCTTTTTCTCGGAAGGTAAAGGAAAGTTTTCATCCGCATAGACAATTCTGCCCTCTATTATCGTGCACATAGTCCTTGCCTCTACCTTGAGAGGAAGGTTATCAAAAATAGCAATGTCCGCATCTTTCCCAACTTCCAAAGAACCTACTCTGCGGTCCATTCTACAGATTTGGGCTGGATAAATGGTAATCGCCTTTAGAGCTTCTTCTTCGGCTAGGCCGGCTTTCATTGCCAGACCGGCACAGATGGGAAGGGATTGGATCAGAGAAACCGGATGATCGGTGGTGATCGCAGTCTTGACCCCTGCCTTATTTAAGATTCCAATGGTCTTAAAAGCCATATTCTGAACCTCTATTTTATTCCGGCTGGCCAAATCTGGTCCTACCACCGCCGGAAAACCTGACTGCTTAATCTTCTCTGCAATCAGATGCCCCTCGCTGCAATGATCCAGGGTCATATCCAGATGAAATTCTTTGGCAATGCGGATAGCTGTCTGGATATCGTCTGCTCTGTGAACATGGGCTTTTAAAGGAATCTTCCCTTCAAACACCGGAACCCATGCCTCATAACGGAAATCCTCTTCCTCGCTTTTCATTCCGCCACTTTTTTTCTGATAATAGCGCTGGGCTTTAAAGAGCTCCTCCCTGAGCATAGCCGCAATTGCCATCCGTGTAGCAGGAGACTTTCCCTGTCCTGAATAATTCACTTTGGGATTTTCCCCAAAGGCAATCTTCATAGCCGCAGGGGAGAGCACTGCCAACTCATCAATGCTTCTTCCGCAGGTCTTCACAAAGGAAAAGGTTCCTCCTACCACATTGGCACTGCCAGGGCCTATCATTGCCGAGGTGATTCCTGCTCGCAGAGCATCATCAAAGGCCGCATCCATGGGATTGATGGCATCAATGGCTCGAAGATGAGGGGTGATAGGATCTACCGTCTCATTGCAGTCGTCTCCCTCCATGCCTTTCTTTTCCTCCGTGATTCCCATATGGCAGTGAGCCTCTATCAGCCCTGGCATGACCAGACACCCCAATGCATTGATGACCTGAACCTGTTCTCCCTCTGGCAAAGGAAAAGGGGCTCCATCTTTCATAGGCCCCAATTCCTTTATTTTTCCATCTTCAATACACAGATATCCCTTTTCCCAGACATCTCCAGCCATGGTCAGTATTTTGCCGCCAATAATATACAACATTTCACTCACCTTCCGCTTTTAACTTAATCTGCTCAAAGGATTCACTGGTTCTCCATCCTTGGTCAGTTTGAAGTAAACATTTGTCCCTTCCACACTAAAATATTTGGTGGGAGCCGATACCTCTGCAATCACATCTCCTGCCGATACATAGCTTCCCTCTGAGACAAGGATATTCGAAAGCTGTCCATAGGTGGCTTCATAACCTCCTCCCAGTTCCATCGTAATCCCATTTCCAATCTGAGGGTCCGTAAACACATGGGTCACCTTTCCGGCTGATGCGGCAGTGATCAGATCTCCTTCATTTGCCTGAATAATAACTGCTGGATTATATTTGTACTGCTGAAGAGTGGGGAAATAGACGGTCTTGTCCATGCTATAGTTTACCAAAATATTTCCCACCACAGGCCACAGCAGCATATCGGAATCGCTAAAGGTAAGTGCCGGCTGCATCGCTGTTGAAAGTGCCTGGGCTCCCTCTTCCTCTTCTATCGCTGCTGTTTCCTGTTCCTTTTCTTCTTTGCTCTCTTCTTTCGTGCTCTGTTCTGAGCTTTTCTCTGATTCCACTTTCACGCTTTCCTTTGTTTCCTGGGAACTGTCCTTAACGTCACTGCTCTGGTCGCCTGACTTCTGCTGATTTGCATCCTCTGACATGCTCTTACTCTCCGACAGGTCCGGATTCTCTACCTTTTGGGAATTTGTCTCCTGAAAATAGGGATCATAGTCCAAATCATCGGACGGAACGTTCTGAGTCAAATTTTCTGCAAGAGTCCCCCCCTGCTGCTCCTCAGCTGCCCCTGCCGCCGCGTTATTTTCAATCGCGCTTAAATCTACCACATACCCATCATCTTCGCTGCCTGTATCCCTTCCCAGCCACAATCCGGTAGCTGTCAGGGAACCGAGCACCAATACCGCTGAGGCAACCATCAAAAACCTTTCTCTGCCAAGGCCTTTTCTTCTACTATTTCTTTTCATCTCTATCCCTCCTGGAACCTAATTTGTTCTTATGGATAGTTTTTCCCCTTTTTCCTTCTTTATTCAAATTTTGTAAATGTTACATCTTCAAAAAAATATTCCAGGATTCCAATATAATCCTCTCCCTCCTTAGCCATCTCATTGGCTCCAAACTGGCTCATTCCCAGCCCATGCCCCACTCCCTTCACAGCGATAATCACCTTTTCATCTTCCTTATTTAAATGAAAGCTTGCGGAAGCCAGGTGAAAGCTCTCTCTGAACTGCTCCCCTGTCACAAGTTTTCCATCCCGCTTAAGATAAAGCACATACCCTACACTGTCCCTCCAGATGCTGATATCTCCCAATTCCATCTCTGACTCGTTTTCCTTTTTCGGATGTTCCATTTCTCCTGCTGCTGGCATTTGCTGCCAGAGCCTGTCAAACTCACTCTCTCTTAAACTGACAGAACTTGCATAATCTGCTGAAAGAAAATCCCTGCTGCAGAGCACACTTTTTAAATAAGGATATTCCATCAGCGAGAGCTCCTCGGCATTTCTTGTTGCTCCATTGCTGAGTGCAAAATAGGCGCCGTTTACAGGCCGATTTTGATACATAAGACACACCCCCTTTGTCTGGGAGATAGCTTCCATGGCAGACTCAAAAACGGGCACACTTCCATAACTTTCATCTGTCACCTCAATCTTTCGCCCGCCTCCCGAACTTTCGCCATCCGAGTAGAAAGAGGCTATTAACCCAGACCGTATCAGAACCGCCTGGGCCTTAAGGGCTTCCAGTTCAAATTCATCCCCCATACTCCTTGCAAGCCGGTCCGCCACATAAATCTCTAGGGGAATGCTCTCGTTTCCAAAGGCAGTCACATTACTCACAGAGTAAGTCCCCTCATAAGGACTTCCATCCTTGTCCAGACTTACCATCCTCTGACTTCCCTCTTTTACATTTCCAAACAAAAAGGTAATAATATAAGGAAGCATCAACAAAAACAAAAGAATCGTGCCAAGATTTTTGGAAAAAAGTCCTGGTACGATCCTTCTCTTTGAACCTAAGGGCTGCCTGTGTGGCACAGAGCCCGTTGTTTTGAAAGCTTGAAAGACTCTTAATTTTTTCATAGGACACCTCCGCATTATTTTATGCGGGAAGGCCCTTTTCTTATACCTGCTGATTACATTGCCATATCATACAGCCACTTCTCATATTTGCTCTGATTCTGTCTCATCTTTTCCTGCTCCTTCTGCTCATGAAGAGTCATATCCACATGCTGAACACTTCCGGCCTCTCCATTTTCATACAAGAAAAATCCGGTATTTCGAATCATGCCTTTCGCCTGATTGTTTTCGTCCGTGATGGCAAAATCTGTGGCAGTATTTTGAAGGCAGATGGCACCCACTCCTTTCTCTGCAAGAGAATAAAGCTCTTTCTCGCCATTTTCATCCATCACCCAAATCTTTAGCTTATTCCAGATTTCATCCCCCTCATCAATAAACCCATTGTGATCCGTATCGTAAGCAGCAAGATCTGCAAAACCGTTGCCCGACTTTGTGCCAAACAGCTCCGTTCCATCATTAATCACGCCGTCATCGTTTTTATCCAATGCCAGAAAGCCGCTGCCTCCTGCCAGATAATTGATCTCATCCTCCTGTCCGTCTCCGTCCAGATCAAACAGGAAAGTCTGGTCTGACAGGTCTGCAATGTTTCCGTTTAAGTTGATCACCAGTGGATCACACATGGAAACTTGGAACATATTGACATTTTCCTCGTAATATTCCTGAAAGCTCCGGCTCATCTCCACGTTGAGATGAAAGCTGATCTCTCTTCCGTCCGCACATTTTACGGTTCCTTTGGTCGCAAAGCCCGTATTTTCAGTTTCCTCATGATAATACTGTCTGCTGAAAGTAAAGGTTTTGATGTTCGCCTGCCCCTCACTCTGTACTGCTTTGCTCTGAGAGGCTCCCCCCTGGAAAGTGCCACTCTGAGCATATATGCTCTGCGTCTGGCTGCTTTCCCAGCCGCTGCCGGAAAATTCCTCTTGCCATGAGCGTACCCTCCGCTCCGGGAAGAGAAGCTCTATCAGGTAATTAATACATTGCTGCCTGATTTTCTTTAACTGTTCACTGACTGTGGTCTTCTCCGTGCTGCGTATATTTTGGGAGTTTAAGCTTTTGGTTTTGGCGTTCATCTCCTCATAGGTAGCCATCAGGGTATTTTCGGAATTCTCATTTTCTCGTTTTCCTGTTCCGACTGCTTCCTCTTCCGAATTACCATCCGCGGCTTTTCCAGATAAGGTGCCTGCACCCACTCCCACAAGTAACCTCCCGCTAGTGATCGTCAGTCTGCTTACCCTTCCCGAAACGGAAGTATAATTTCTTGCGGACTCCATTCCTATTGTGCTGGAACTTATTCGCATTCTTCCTCCTTCTCCAATTTCTCTGTCCTATTTTCCATGGCTAAATAAGACAAAAAATGATACACAAAAGGGCTATCCGTTTCCCAAAAGTATACCATCCGTGGTGATTTATATCCATATTGAGCAAGTGTTCTGGCCATGAACACCTGCAATATATTTATCGGCCTCCTGGTCAATAAATTTAGCCGCCCGAAAATGATTCCCTGACGGCTTGTAATGAAACACTCTTTTTTTGCCACGAAATAGTACATCATCCTTTTGTTATCAGAAGACAATTTGCGTATTTACGTGTTTGCATATTCCCGGCAGCACCTGGCATATCCTTATATAGATTGACTTAAGCGTTAAAAAGCGCAGTCAGGAGGATACATGAGGTTTTTCAGGATTCTTTTACACTTACTCCAGGGGGCACTGATTGGCTTAGGGGCGGTTCTGCCCGGAATCAGCGGAGGTGTGCTCAGTGTTGTGTTTGGCGTGTATAAACCTCTCATGGAACTTCTCTCAGACCCTGGCCGGAATTATAAAACCCATCTTCCAAGGCTCTCTCCCTATCTCTTGGGTTATGCTATTGGTTTTATGGGGGTCGCCAACCTGCTGGCATATTTCCTGGAAAAATATCCGGCCCCTTCAGTGTGTCTTTTCGTAGGACTAATTGCCGGAATGCTGCCTTCCCTGTGGCGGGAGGCCAGTTTATATGGGCGCTCTAAAGGCTCCCTTGTCTCCCTGGGACTTTCCATGGCCGTCATTTTTGCTCTCCTGATCAGCTTAAACACCGCTTCCATATCTATTACACCGAATTTTTCATGGTATCTGTTCTGCGGCTTCTGTCTTGCCCTGAGCATCATTGCGCCGGGCATGAGCTTCTCCACCCTACTGATGCCACTAGGCCTTTATACCTCTTTCGTGGACGGCATCGGGCATTTAACTCCGGATGTAATCATACCTGCCGGAATCGGCGCTGTAATCACCTTTCTATGTCTGCCCAAAGCAGTAAATTCTCTCTTTGACAGTCATTATTCTCTGGCCTTTCACGGGATTATGGGTATCGTTATTGCCGCTACAATTATGACCATTCCCTTTGAAAGCTTTACCGTATCCGTCAATGCCTGTCTGGTCAATATCTTTTTTCTTGCCGCAGGAGTTTTTACCGCTTCTGTTCTTGATGTGTTGAACAGCAAAGTGCCACGGGAGACGTAAATCCCGTGGCACAGCATTAACATAAGGGCAGTTCGCGGAGCGTGCGGCCCTTTGTTTAACATAAGGATAGCTGGCAAAGCCTGGCATCCGTTGTTAACATAAGGATGGCTGGCGGAGCCTGACATCCGTTGTTTATACTCTGTTGTAATTAATCAGACATCCTTTCAGAATAATCTGTCTCTCCTCGTCTGTCAGCTCTCCAAGCCTTAAGGTGAATTCACTTAATCCCTCATCTCCTACCTTATAGGCCTTGATCTCATCGGCTTTTTCCTCCACCGCCCGACGAATACCCGGTAGGAAAAGGTAGTCCTTATTCTTAAAGGGAAGAGAGCCCTCCTCGATCAGGAAAGGAAGCATCCCCCAGTTGATCAGGTTGGAACGATATCTCTTAGTAGCATATTCATTGGCAATATTTGCCCAGCCGCCCAACACCTTTTGGCAAGATGCCGCCTGTTCTCTCGCAGAGCCATCTCCCGGCTTCACCGCAAAAATCGTGGAGCCGAAGCCTATATTTCCTTGCCCCACTTCCGGATATGCCTTCCTGATTACATCCATCACCGGCTTTAACTCCGGCTTTACTTCCACAGGACATTTATCTTCCATCACAGCTTTCTGGGCAATCTGAATGTCTTTCGCCAGCCCGACATAGGCAGGGTCCTTTCTGGATAAAGTAAACTCTGCCAGTCCTAAAGGATTGGAGCGATAGGAGGAAGTCTCTCCGGAAGGAATCAGCTCATCAGTGGTAGTCACCGGATCGTGGATTTCGGATACCACACGAAGCACCAGATTCTCCGGAAGTTCCGTCATAGCCGGCCAGTCTTTGATATTCGGGCCAAACTGAATCTCCACAGAAGGGTCGGCAATTCCCTTAGAGTCAAATACTCTGTTGGCATAAATCTTTGAATCAAAATGATACTGATATCTGTTAAGAGTTCCATCAAATTCTGTTGCCGGCGTCAGCACACCCTTGTTTGCCGCCGTGGCAGCAATAGAGCGGGCATCCATAAGTGCTACGGAAGAAATCTGGCCATTCTGCAATTTGGAGCCTTCTCTGTTAGGGAAGTTCCTGGTGGAATGGCGAATACTGAACGCATTATTGGCAGGGGTATCTCCCGCACCAAAGCAAGGCCCACAGAAAGCCGTCTTCATCACAGCTCCTGTTTCAAGCAGCGTTGCCGCACAGCCGTTCCTTATCAGTTCCATATAAACAGGCATAGATGCCGGATAAACACTTAAGGTAAAACCATCGCAGCCAATATAGCTTCCTCTCATGATATCCGCTGCAGCGCAGATATTTTCAAATCCGCCCCCTGCACAACCTGCAATGATTCCCTGATCTACCAGAAGTTTTCCGTTTTTCACTTTATTTTTCAGGGTAAATTCCACAGCACCGTCTAAGGAAACTGCCGCCTTTTTCTCCACATCATCAAGAATATCCATCAGATTGGCATTCAGCTCTTCTATGGTGTAGGTATTGCTGGGATGGAAAGGCATAGCTATCATTGGCTTAATGGCACTTAAGTCGATGGTGATCATGCTGTCATAATAGACAGCTTCTCCCGGATTTAATTCCTCATAATCTTCCTTGCGTCCATGAGTCTCATAAAACTCTTTGATCGTATCATCGGTCTGCCAGATGGAAGATAAGCAGGTGGTCTCTGTAGTCATAACATCAATGCCAATCCTGAAATCCGCGCTCAAAGAAGCCACACCGGGTCCTACAAATTCCATGACTTTATTTTTGACCAGGCCGCTGGCAAAAACTTCTCCGATAATGGCAAGAGCAACATCCTGAGGCCCCACGCCCTTCATAGGCTCTCCGGTGAGGTAAACGCCTACCACGCCAGGCATATTGATGTCATAGGTCTGTCCGAGAAGCTGCTTTACCAGTTCAGGGCCGCCTTCTCCTACTGCCATGGTTCCGAGAGCGCCGTAACGGGTATGGGAATCAGACCCCAGGATCATTTTTCCGCCCCCTGTAAGCATTTCCCTTGCATACTGATGAATGACCGCCTGATGAGGTGGTACATAAACGCCGCCATATCTCTTGGCACAGCTAAGTCCAAACATGTGGTCGTCTTCATTGATGGTTCCCCCAACCGCGCAAAGGGAATTATGGCAGTTGGTAAGTACATAGGGAATCGGGAACTTCTCTAGTCCTGATGCCCTTGCAGTTTGGATGATTCCTACAAAGGTGATATCATGGGAGGTCAGCTTGTCAAACTTAAGCTTTAACTTGTCCATGTTTCCCGATGTATTATGTTCCTTTAAAATACGATACGCAATCGTCTGCTGCCTTGATGCTTCCTTCGTTGTTTCTTTCCCTGTCTGGGCCTTCAGTGCCGCTAATGCTTCAGGGCCGTCAGGGATAATTTCAGTGCCGCCTGCAAGATAAGCGCCGCCTTCGATGACTGATAACATAGACCAATCCTCCTCATGCTTTATTTGGTAACGGCTGTGATTATCTATGCCGTCACTTTTTATTCTCATGTATCTGATTATATGATAAAATGAATGGGTTTGCAATTGCTCAGTTTTACTTCAATTGCCAAGTGTTTCGGGAACAACTAAAGGCTCCTGCCCTGTTTGCTGCTCTATCCCTTGCTCTATCCCCTCTACTTGTCCCGTCTCAGGATTCACCACAGCACCTTCCGGTAGTTCTGGCTCTACAGGCCCCTCTATCAATGGTTCTGGTTCCGTTCCAGGTAATTGATAACAGATAACCGGCGTGTCCTTCTCCACATTATTATAGATTTCCTGTGCAATAGAGTAGGGTAAATTAATGCATCCATGGGAACCATTTGTCTGATAAATATTACCTCCAAATTCACTTCTCCATGTCGCATCATGCATACCTACATTATTATTAAACGGCATCCAGAAAGAAACCGGCGTTCTGTAATTCTCCCCCTTTAACGTCGCATCCCGCTCCTTATAAGTAATTCCATAAATTCCCGTTGGTGTACCATTTCCTCTAGATGGATTCCCTGATACGAAATCAGACTCCAACACGCAGTTCCCATTTTGGTAGAAAAACAAATGTTGGGCTGTCAAATTTATTTCAACATAAGTATTTCCATAGTCCGGCGTTTCATAGGAAGCCGCCTTCTGCTTATAGACAGGAACTCTCTCTCCGCTCTCTCCTCGCTCTAGCATCCCGATCAATTCTTCCGTCTCCTGCTCTGTATCCATCCACCATCCGTAATCCCCCCGGTCAATCGTCACTTCCACTCCGTAGCTGGTATAAAATTTTCTTGGCCTGAAAACCGTGTCATACTTTTTTCGCAGCGAAGCCACATACTCTTCCACCATCGTACGATCAAAATTCACCCGATCACCATTCACGGTGATCCAGCTCACGATAGTATCTCCATCTAAGACTTCCTTTTCCGTTCCAAATGTATAGGTAATGACAGTATTCACATAATTCTGAAGACTGGCATATGTTTTTTGAAGCGTTGTATCTTCCAAAGTGACCCTGGGCTCTTCATAGCAGCCGGCCTCCTCCAAATTCACCTCCTCTTCCATTCCATTCACTGCCGCCTTCATTACTTCTATCGTTTTATTTCGATTCAGGAGATTTCCTCGATTCTCGGCTACAAGCTCAAATCCCCTCCCCTGAACGTAATCCGCTATGTATGCATCCGTTGGCTCTTTGATAAACTCTTCTTTAAATCCTCTTAGTTCACCAATCTTTTTTTCTAATGTCTCCTCCTCATAAAAAGGCAAAGCCTCCGTTTCATAAACTGCATTTTGTTTTAAAAACCATAGATAATTATTCTGCTCCTTTAAAATAGTCTGCAGTGGCTTAGTGGAAATATAAGAAAAGCCAATCTCACTTCCTAATATTTCCTCCTCCAATGTCGTGCCGTCAGCTTGCCGCTCTATCACCCGAAGAGAATATCTTTGGATCTGTTCCTCCAATTCCGAAATCATCATACCCGACACATCTACCTGGTCAATCACCGTACCGTTTAGAAAATGATTCCGATAATAATTAGCGCCCACCACGTAGATCACCAGTAAGCAAAAAGCAGGTACAATAGCTACCAATGATAAAATCAAAACGTGTCCTTTTCTATTGCCCTGCTTTTTTATTTTATTCACTTTTTTATGCTTTTTCATCTGTATACTCCTAACATGAACAAGCTCTACAATACTTCGCGAGCTAGCTTATTGTAACAAACGCTGCCGCGCTCCGCGAGTCAGCTTATTGTTATAAATATGGCTGATACCAACCATGTTTAGTATACCACAAAATGAATAGGTTGTATATTTATACTCCTTCTTGTTTTTAGAGAGCCTTAGGAGCCGTCATTATACCTCTCCCCCAGTATATTCCTTTTCTTTAGCAAACAAATGTTTATTCCGTATCCGTTCTATAATGAAGTTTGTATTCTCATCAATGGGCCTTGTTCCATCAATCCGTATAACCGGGCATTTTAAAGATTTTACCCACTCTTCCACAGTATTCTCATCTCTGGATTCAACAAGGCGGAAAAATTTTTCTTCCTGCTCATATAAGTCTCCGCCTAATAACATTCTACTACCGAACTTCTGAAAAGAACGCTTTTTAACTCGTTGCAATCTAATATCTTTTGGAGCATCAAGCAATATAGCACACTGAAAAAAGAATAAATATCTTCCCCATAATCTCCTTTAACAGACGCAAGAATCAAATTTTCATGTGTTTCCATTTCACATAATAAAAGCCTTTCAACTTCTTCACGAGTACGCGGAGATGCAAATATATAATCAGGGTCTGTCTTGGTGAAATATAGATCTTCAATATCTATAAAATGAAATTTCAATTTTTCTGCCAAAACTTTTCCAAGTGTACTCTTTCCTGCACCATTTAAACCGCATATAATAATTACCATAAGATTCTCTCTTTCTAAGCTGATAAATCAATTAATCCATATTGACCTCTCCAGATTCTGATTTATAACCATATTCCCCAATCCCCATAATTAAATGTTCCGCTGCCATGGTAGAGCTTTCCGTCAGCCTTAAGACTTCTAAATGCATCCCGCATACGAATTAAGATTTCCGGCTGTATATCCAATGAATGATGTGCCGGAAACACTTTCTTCACAGGCAATGCCGCAACTTTTTCTAAAGAATCAAGATATGCCTCCGGATTGGCAGACGGATAATAAGCAAACAGAATATCTTTATAAACCAGATCACCCGTAAATAAATATCCCCTGCTTTTTTCCCAAAAACACAGGTGCCCCGGAGAATGTCCGGGTGTATGCAGCACTTCAATTTCCCTGCCGCCAATATCAATGATATCATGGTCTGTCAGCACTCTTGTCGGCATACCCTGAAACAAATCTGGAAAATACTTATGTCCCCCAATATGATCCCAGTGAATATGCGTAGCAACCGCCGTAATCGGTTTATTAGTAAGCCTTAACATTTCCTCATATATATTTGAAATACCAAGACCTGTGTTTGACTGCCATCAAGTTTTGTATATTCTCCATAATGGTCAAATTTCAATCCACACTTTTCCATAACTTTTCCTGAACGTGGATTATCTATCGCGTGATCTGAACATATCTTTTTTATGCCGAGTTTTCTATATGCAAATTCGATAATAGCCTTCATTGCTTCAGTGCAATATCCCTTGTGCCAATAATCATAATGAAGGTTATATCCTATACCCCAATAACCTTTCATTTGTGCATTGGGACCTATACCTCCTGTTCCGATTACTTTATTTTCTTCTTTCAAAACAAATGCCCAATTCCACTCTTTTTCATCAACAAGTGTTATAGGACGCAAAATCAATCTATCTGTGTCAATGATCGGTTCTTTGCTCATTGTCAATCGTCGAGTAGACTTTCTCGACTTACCTCCTCTCTAAATTCACTTTACAGAGTGAGAGGTTCAGTCTTACAGCCCCTCACAGAACCCATCGTGCCCAATTAAGGCAATGGGCTCTTCAATAAGCCATTGACCTA